>Ga0268360_1000080_pt1 | contig 219802 bp, 211 predicted proteins | sample BioMet11_FD_192465 | JGI IMG/M metagenome (GOLD analysis project Ga0268360, IMG submission 192465) | Sewage microbial communities from Oakland, California, United States - Biofuel 11 (Illumina Assembly) | ecosystem: Engineered > Wastewater > Sewage > Unclassified | place: USA: California... | reverse complement strand
GCATCCACCAGGTGCAGCAGGGCCTCGGTCTCCCGGCTCATGCCGGCCACGGACCGATCGGCGTGATCCATGGCCTGCGCCGTTTCCTGCGCCACCTTGGCAATCGCCTCGATGCCCCGGGTGATTTCCTCGCTGGTGGAGGATTGTTCCTCCGAAGCCGTGGCGATGGCGCGGACCTGATCGGACGTGGCCTCGGCCAGGGAGACGATTTCCCGCAAGGCGGCCCCGGCGTCCTGGGACAGCTCCGACACCCGGGTCACGGTGGACGCCGAACGCTCCACCCCGGCCACGGCTTCGGTCACGCCGGCGCGGATGCCGGTAATGGCCCCACCGACCTCGGTCGTGGCCTGCATGGTCTTTTCGGCGAGTTTGCGCACCTCATCGGCCACCACGGCGAAGCCCCGTCCGGCCTCGCCGGCCCGGGCCGCTTCGATGGCGGCGTTGAGGGCCAGCAGATTGGTCTGATCGGCAATGTCGGAAATGACGTTCATGACGGCCCCGATGCCTTCGGCCTGGGTGCCGAGTTCGGCCATGTGCTCCTTCAGGGCCTGGGAGCCCTGCTGGACCTCACCCACGGCCTCGGACACCCGGTCCACGGCCTCGGCCCCCTGGGCGGCCTTCTGCCGCGAAGATTCGGCACTGGTGGCCGCCGCCCCCGCGCTTTTGGCCACATCCAGCACCGTGGCGTTCATCTGCTCCATGACCGTGGTGGTTTCGTCCAGACGGGAGCGTTGTTGCTGCGCCCCCTGGCCGGAGGATTCCACCAGCCCGGAGACCTCTCGGGCCGCCTCGGCCAGGCTGTTGGCGGCTTCCTCCAGACGTCCGGCGGCTTCCCGGCGTCCGGCCCGCTGGGCATCTTCGGCCTGACGGCGGGCCTCCTCGACATCACTGGTGGCCTGCTTGGCCTTTTCCGCCTCCAAGGCCGCTTCCTGGGATTTGCTTTCGGCCGTGTCGATGGTGCGCTTGAGGTGGGTCACCATGGTTTCGATGGCATGCTGCAACGTCCCCATTTCCCCTGAGAAGACGCCGGTGGCCGTGGCGTCCAGATGCCCGGCGGCCACTTCGCCGGCGTAATCGACAAGGGCGGCCAACGGCCGGGTAATGGTGCGCAGGAGCAAGCCGCCGAACAGGAACCCGATGACCAGGATCACCGCCACCACGCCCAGCACCCCGTAATGCACCCGGGTGATTCTGGCCTCGATGTCGTCCACGTAGAGCCCGGTGCCGAGCACCCACTGCCACGGTCGAAACAGCGCCACGTAGGAAAGCTTGGGATAGGCCTCCTTGGTAGCACCGCCGCCCGGCAGGGGCTTGGGCCAGAGGTACCCCACATAGCCGTGTCCGCTCTTGCGGGCCACTTCGGCGAAGACCGTAAAAAGATTTTTCCGGCCGCCCGGGATGGATGCCGACGGCCCGTCGCCATACTGCACGGAAGTGGCGCAATCGAAGGTGGCCAGATCGAGCTTGGTGCCGTCCAGGCGCGGCACCGTCGGGTGCATGATCATGGTCGGGTAGGGAAGCGTGGTATCGTTGATCCAAATGTAGTCGTCATGGCCGTAGCGCAGGGTCCGTATCTGGGCGAGCGCCTGTTTTTGGGCTGCCTCCAGCGACAATTCGCCCCGTTTTACCTTGGTCTGATAGTCCGCCAACAGACTGAGCGCGATCTGGACGATGCCTTGGAGGTTATGTCGACGGCTGTCCCGCATTTCCTGCTCTTCGTTCGGCAACAGAAAGCCAAAGATGGCCGCGCAAAAAAGTGCCATAATCAAAAGCGAAATACTGATGATTCTGGTGGAAATTTTCAGATTCGGGCGGGAAAAGGGCATTCGTGTTCCTCCTCAGCGCAAGACGCAAGGCGTTCGACTGGACGGAAAACATGCCGGTGACGCAGTCGGGAGAGGTCCCTTTTCGGTTGGTATGACGGCAGGGCGCTTTTGACAAGCCCGGAGACAATGCGCATATTCTTCCTCGTTGCGAGGACCGCTGCGGTCGTCTCGCGCAAGCCCCTGACGGAGGAACGCCGTATGTGTTTGGCCGTGCCCATGGAAATTACCGCCATTCATGACAAAATTGCTGATGTGGAAATCGGCGGCGTCACCAAGCAGGTGCGCATGGAAATCATCGATGAACCTGCTGCCGTCGGCGATTACGTCATTGTCCACGCCGGCTTCGCCATCCATCGCCTGGATCGGGAAGAGGCCCTGGAAACCATCAAACTGTTCCAGGACGGCTTTGAACTTGAAAGCCTCTGAGAATGTCGCCGACGCGTTTCGGGACCCGGTCCTGTGCCGGTCCCTGCTCACCAAACTGATCAAGGAAGCCGACACGCCCCTGCGTTTCATGGAAGTCTGCGGTACCCATACCGTGGCCATCTTCCAAAGCGGGTTGCGCAGTCTGCTTCCCAAGACCATTACCCATCTCACCGGTCCGGGCTGCCCGGTCTGCGTCACCCACGAATCGGAAGTGGCCGCTTTTTTGGAACTGGCCGCCCGGGATGACGTCATCATCGCCACCTTCGGCGACCTCATGCGCGTGCCCGGTCCCGGCGGAAAGAATCTCAAGACCGCCCAGGCCGAGGGCGCCCAGGTGGCCGTGGTCTATTCTCCGGTGGACGCCTTGGGCGTGGCCGCGGCCCATCCCGACCGCACCGTGGTCTTTCTCGGTGTCGGCTTCGAAACCACCGCCCCGACCGTGGCCGCCACCATCATGCTGGCCAGGGAACAGGGGCTACGCAATTTCAAGGTGTTGAGCTTCCACAAGCTGGTGCCGCCGGCCCTGACCGTGCTGCTGGACGACCCGGAAGCCAAGATCGACGCCTTCATCCTGCCCGGGCACGTGTCGGCCATCATCGGCGAGGCGCCATACGCCTTCGTGGCCGAGCGCTATCATGTGCCGGCCGTGATCACCGGCTTCGAGCCTGCGGACATCCTGGGGGCGCTGCTCGATATCGTGGCCATGCGCCGGGACGGACATCCCGCCATCCACAATACCTACACCCGGGTGGTGTCCGCCAACGGCAACCCCGTAGCCCGGGCCGTCATGGACGAAGTGTTCGAACCGACCGACGCCTTGTGGCGGGGACTGGGCGCCATCCCGCAAAGCGGCCTGGCCATCCGCGAGGCCTACGCCGATTTTGATGCGGTCCGGACGCTCGGCGTCACGCTCCGCGAGGTGCCGCCCCTGCCCGGCTGCCGGTGCGGCGAGGTGCTCAAGGGCAAGCTGCCGCCCAACCGGTGCCCGCTTTTCGGCACGGCCTGCACGCCGGCCACGCCGGTGGGGCCGTGCATGGTCTCCACCGAGGGCGGCTGCGCCGCCTATTACAAATATCAGCTGGAAGGGTAGACGATGCCTCGGGCGCCCAGGGCGCTGTCCTGGACCTGCCCCGGGGGGATGATCCCCCGGTCCTCTGGAACGAGATTGCCCGTAAATTTACAGCAACTTCGTTAAAAGTTTCTGGGAAGATGAGGGTCCGGGAGAAGGAACCCTCTTTACAAAGAGGGTTCCTTCTCCCGGCTCTTCCATCCCCCCCACCGAAAAAAAGGTTCGCTCATGGATAAGGTCTTACTCGACTACGGCAGTGGTGGCAGGGCTTCGCAACGGCTCATCAACGAGCTGTTTTTCAAGCATCTCGGCAACGAGATTCTGGCCCGCATGGACGATGGGGCGGTGCTGGAGGTCGGCGGCCGCCTGGCCATGAGCACGGACTCCTTCGTCGTGGACCCGATCGAATTCCCCGGCGGCGATATCGGTTCGCTAGCCGTGCATGGTACGGTCAATGACATCGCCATGATGGGGGCCAAGCCGCTCTATTTGACCTGCGGCTTCATCCTGGAGGAGGGCTTGGAAATGGCCGTCCTGGAGCGGATCGTCGCCTCCATGGGCCGGGCCGCCAAGCGGGCCGGCGTGCAGGTGGTGGCCGGGGACACCAAGGTAGTGCCGCACGGGGCCGCCGACAAGATTTTCATCAATACTGCCGGGATCGGCCGGGTCATGTGCGATCCGGCCCCGAGCGGCAGCCGGGCGACGGTCGGCGACGTGGTGCTGGTCTCTGGCACCATGGGCGATCATGGCCTGACGATTCTTTCCACCCGGGAGGGGTTGTCGTTCGAGGCGCCGGTCAAAAGCGACAGCGCCGCCCTCAACGGACTGGTGGAAAAGCTGCTCACGGCGGTGCCGGAAGTACATGTACTGCGCGATCCCACCCGCGGCGGCCTGGCCACCACCTTGAACGAAATCGCCGGTCAGTCGCAGGTCGGTGTGGAGCTCAGCGAGGAGACCATTCCGATCGATCCGGCCGTGGCCGGCGGCTGCGCCGTGCTTGGGCTCGATCCGCTCTATTTGGCCAATGAGGGCAAATTTCTCTGCGTGCTGCCGGGGGACCGGGCCGAGGCGGCGCTGGCCGTGCTGCGGGCCGACCCGCTTGGAGCGCGGGCGGCCTTGGTCGGCCGGGTGACGCCGGACCATCCGGGTAAGGTGGCCTTGGTGACACCGCTCGGCGGCAAGCGCCTGCTCGGCATGCTCGAAGGCGAGCAACTGCCGCGCATCTGCTAAGAGGGAAAAGAAAGACCAGGGCGCTGCCCTGGACCCGCCGGGGGGAATCATTCCCCCCGGTCCCCCTGTTTTGGGGGGGCGATTTTTGTGTTGTCGTCTGCGATAAATGATCCCCCCAGGGCGAGGCCCTGGGGGGATCATTTTTGTAGTTACCCCTCAGTGCGAGGGGTCCGGGGGCATCATGCCCCCGGCCGCCGGAGGCATCTTTCTCTTTCTAGGCCGCCGTCTTGGTGCCGAGTTTCTGTTCGATGAGGGCCTTGGCCCGCATGGCCAGCTGGCTGACGTCGGGCTTGGAAATCTGGTCGTCGGCACCCACGGCCTCGCCCTTGTGCCGGAGCTTGTCGGTAATGAGCGAAGAGAAGAGGATGACGGGCAGGATCTTGAGCTCACCGTCTTCCTTGATGCGCTTGGTCAGGTTGTGGCCGTCCATGGCCGGCATTTCGATATCGGCCACCATGACCTGGACGTAGTCGGTAACGGGACGTTTTTCCGTCTCCGCCTTTTCTTTGATTTGCAGCAGCAGTTCCCAGGCTTCCCGACCGTTTTGCACGGCGGTGACGTCGAAACCGGCCTTTTGCAGCAAATCCTTGAGCATCTCCCGGACCAGCACCGAATCGTCGGCAACCAAGGCCCGGTAGCGGGTGGCCGAGTGCCATTCGATGCTCATATCCAGGCGCAGGCCCAAATTCGGGTTGAGGTCGGCCACGATCTTTTCCAGATCGAGCAGAAAGACGATGCGATCTTCCAGCTTGACCACGCCGGTGATGCTGTCGCCGCTCATTTTGGACACGTAGCGGTTGGGCGGCTCCACGGCCTCCCAACTCATGCGGTGGATGCGGGTGACGCCGGAAACCAGAAAGGAGGTGGTCACGTTGTTGAATTCCGTGACGATGACCTTGGGGGAATCGGAAGGCTCCCGCTGTTTGTCCAGCCAGATACTCAGGTCCACGAGCGGAATGATATGGTTGCGCAGGTTGAACGCCCCCATGACGCTCGGGTGGGAAACCTCGGGCATGCCCGTAATTTTGGGCAGGCGAATGATTTCAAGGACCTTGGCGACGTTGACTCCGTAGTAGCCTCGATATTTTCCCGAGGCCTCGGGCGATTTGGACGTGAACGACGAAGGCGAGGCCTCATCGATGTAGAATTCCACGATTTCCAGTTCGTTCGTGCCGGCTTCAAGCAGAATGTTCGTTTGGGACATCGGAGTCTCCCGGATCGGCCAGTTACGCTACAAGGCTTCCAACACGGTTTGCACGCGATCAATTATTGTCTTGGGGGTTGAGGCCCCGGCTGTCAAGCCGATTATGCGTTTTCCGACCAACAGTTCCCGAGGAATCTCATCCGCCGTCTCCACGTGAATACAGGGCGTTCCGGCGGAAATGGCCACCTGGGCGAGCCTTCGGGTGTTGCCGGAGGAATGGCCGCCAACCACCACCAGGAAATCGACCTTCCCGGCCAGTTCCATAGCCTCTTGCTGCCGGTTGGCCGTGGCATTGCAGATGGTCGAAAGGACCGTCAGCTCCTGGCCGAAACGGTGGCGAAGATGCTTGGTGATGCGCAAAAATTCCTGCTCGTCCTGGGTGGTCTGGGCGGCCAGGAAATAGATGTGCCCCTTGGGCAGATCCAGGGTAGCGAGCTCCGCCATGGAGCCGAAAACATGACTTCCGGCCCGAGCATAGCTTAGAAGTCCCCTGACTTCCGGATGCTGCGCCTCGCCGAACAGCAGCAGCACCTTGCCGTGCCGGGCCTGGGAGGCGATGAGCGTCTGGGCTTTTTTCACCTTGGGGCAGGTTGCATCCACCAGCTTGGCCCCTCGGGCCAGAATGGCCTCCCGGACGGGCTCGGGGATGCCATGCGCCCGGATGACCACTGTCGCGCCGGTCGGGATGGCGGCCGGATCCTCGACCATGCGCACGCCCTTGGCGGCGTATTCGGCCAGGACCTGGGGATTATGGATGATGGGACCGAACGTCAGAATGGGCTCTTCCTGGCCGATCAGGCCGGACAGCTTTTTAAGGGCCAGATCGACGCCCATGCAGAATCCGGCCGTGCGGGCGCGTAGCAGTTTCATGCGGACTCCCCGGAAGCAAGGCGCTCGGCCTCGTCGATAATGACGTCGAATTCGTCCCAGGACATACAGTGGCAAAGCCTCTCCCGCAAGGCGCGACAGCCTGGAATTTCACGAAGATACCGGGGAACGGCCGTGCGCATGCGCAGGAGGGTTCGCCTGTCGCCCTCGTCATAGCGCCGGCACAGGGCGGCATGGCGACGGATGATGTCGCAAAGCGGGGGCACCGGCAAGGCGTCGAGCCCGCGAGACTGTCGTCGCACATTGATGAAGCGGGTAAAAATTCGGGGATCGGCCAGCGCCCCCCTGGCGAACATGACGCCGGCGGCCCCCGTGGCGGTCAGGCAGTCCGCGGCCGACGCGGCATCGAAGAGATCGCCGCTGGCCAGGACGGGCAGAGGGGAAGCGGCCACAAAAGCAGCCAAGGCATCCCGGTCGGCCTGACCGGAAAAGCCCTGGCTGGCATAGCGCGGGTGCAAGGTCAGCCAGGTGGCGCCGGCTTCGGCCAGGCGCGGAGCCAAATCCAGGGCCGCCCGGGACGGGGCCGTGGGGCCAAGCCGCAGTTTGACGCCAAGCGCGGCCGATCCGGCGGCGCAGTGCATGGCCCGAACGCAGGCCAACAGCCGTTCGGGATCGGCAAGGAGGGCGGCCCCGGCTCCGGTCTTGACGACTTTTCGCACGGAGCAGCCGCAGTTCAAATCAAAAAAAGCATGCCCCCGGGCGGCAAGCGTCTCGACGGCCCGGGCGAGGAAGGCGGGATCGGCGCCGAAAAGCTGGACCACCAGCGGCGCATCGGCCGGCACCGTGGCCACAAGCCGCGTGGTGTTCCGGGAATCGTAAAAAAGTCCCTTGGCGCTGACCATCTCGGTCACGGCGCAGGCCGCACCCAACTCCCGGCACAGGAGTCGAAACGGCAGATCGGAAAAACCGGCCAGGGGTGCCAACCAGGGGGTATCGGGAGCAAGGGGGAGTGTGATCATCCGTTCGTGTCCGGGAAACAGGCACAGGCGATGCCAAACAACGCGGCTCTTGTCAAAAAGCCGGGAAGCAGCGTAGGGCAGGCGGGCCTGGCGCGACCAAGCCGCCATGTTCCGATCTGGCGGCACCGCCGGCAACAGTGGCAAGTGCCCTCCCTGCAAAAATACTCATCAAAGGATCCGATCGATGCGAAAAAAATATAGCGTCCTTCTTGTGCTTCTTGTGCTCGTGGGACTGTATTTCGGCGCGAAAGTGTATCTTACCGGTCTTTGCCGCAAGGAGGCCGACGCTACCATCGCCAGACTCGCTCCCTACGCGGCGGTGCGGTACGGCGGCATCAGCTTCAATGTGTTTACGATGCATACGACCCTGTCGGATGTGACCATTGCCACGCCGGGTGCGTCGGAGAGCCTGCGGGTGCAGGAGCTTGTGGTCAACGATGTCGATCGGCACGCGCAATTTCCCCAATACTTGTCCGTTACCCTGAAGGGCATTGCCGTCGATCTCCGAGAGGGTAGCGAACTTGCGGAAAATTTCAAGAAACTCGGCTACAAGGATAAAATTTTCTACGATGTGGATGTGGATTATATCTATGATAACCAAAAACGAGAACTGTTCATCAAAAAATTGGCCGTGCAAGCCAAGGATGTCGGACGGTTGGCCCTGGAACTTCACTTGGGCAATATCGGTTTCGATCAGACCCAGCTGCTGACACTCCTTTTTACCTATCCATCCGTTCTGCTTTACGACGGGAAAATACAATACGTGGATGATTCACTGGCATCGCGCATCATGGCCGATCAGGCAAAGGATTCGCACCAGGACATCGCCTCCTATAAAAAGTCCATCATCGCTTCCATGAAAGAACAGGCTGGCGACAAAAACGATCCATATATCAGGGAAGCGACAACCAGCCTCGAAAAATTCATCAATACCCCCGATACCTTCAGCATTTCCGTCGCACCGGAACAACCGCAGCCCATTGGCCGTCTTCTGCGGTTGCAGCATCCGGCAGCTCTTTTGCGGTTGCTGCGTCTGCACTTCAGTGCTTCCTAATGTGTGTCGGCCCGGCGTCCCTCCATATGTCACGGCGTCGCACTGGAAGAGGGCGACACGACCCGACGCGTTGCGGCGCCGTCAGCCTTTTGCCCCAATACTCTTGACCCCACTGCCTAAAAAGTGTAATAGTACTCTTTTACAAGCCGGTGGCCGCCTGGGCGGTAGTTGTGGCCGCAAGACGGGGAATTTCCCGGCGAACGTATATCTACGGGGGAATGACCATGGGGCTACGGACTGATTTTATTTGGATGGACGGCATGCTGACGCCTTGGGAAGAGGCCAACGTGCATGTCCTGACCCATACCCTGCATTATGGCCTTGGAGCGTTTGAGGGGATCAGGGCCTACGCGTGCGAAGGTTCCCGATCGGCAGTGTTTCGCTTGCGCGATCATATCGACCGTCTGTTCAACTCGGCCAAAATCCTTGGGCTTACCATTCCGTTCACCAAGGACCAGGTCATTGGCGCCTGCGTGGAAACGTTGCAGGCCAACAGGATGGACGCCGGTTATGTCCGGCCGCTCGTCTTCGTCGGCTCCGGCGTGTCCATGGGCGTCAACCCGGGCGGTAACCCCGTGCGCCTGGCCATTGCCGTCTGGCCGTGGGGAGCTTATCTTGGTGAGGAAGCCTTGGAGCGGGGCATCCGCATCCGCACCTCGAGCTTCACCCGGTTCCAGAGCAATACCATGATGGCCAAGGCCAAGGCGGTGGGCAACTACCTCAATTCCGTCCTGGCCAAGACCGAAGCCGTGGCCGACGGGTTTGACGAAGCCATGATGCTTGATCCTTCCGGCTATGTGGCGGAAGGTTCCGGCGAAAATATCTTCATCGTCAAAAACGATGTCATCAAGACGACGCCCATGACCACGGTCCTCGGCGGCATCACCCGGGACAGCATGATCATTCTGGCCCGCGAACTCGGCTATACCGTGGTGGAGCAGTTCTTCACCCGCGACGAGGTCTACGTGGCCGATGAAGTCTTCTTCTCCGGCACGGCCGCCGAACTGACGCCGATCCGCGAAGTGGACAACCGGGTCATCGGCGAGGGCCATGCCGGGCCCGTGGCCAAGGCGCTGCAGGACGCCTTCTTCAAGGTCGTCAAGGGGCAAAACCCCAAGTATGCCGATTGGCTGCACTATTATAATCTGTAACCGGCCCCCGGGCGGCTTCGCCTTACCCGTCGAGGCCGCCCGGAATACCGCATGAGTACGTCGAGTCTTACCGCCAAATATCGTCCCCAGCGTTTTGCCGACGTGGCCGGCCAGGATGCCGTCAAGCACATCCTCTCCCGGGCTGCCGCCGAGGATAAAATCGCGCCGGCCTATCTGTTCAGCGGCACGCGCGGCGTGGGCAAGACCACCCTTGCCCGCATCCTGGCCAAGGCCCTCAATTGCGAGAAGGCCCCCACGGGCGAGCCCTGCAATACCTGCACGCAGTGCCGACAGATCACGGCCGGGGTTTCCCCCGACGTCATCGAGATCGACGCCGCCACCCACGGCAAGGTGGACGACGCCCGCCGCCTCAAGGAAGACGTGGGCTACGCACCGCTTTCCAGTCGCTACAAGGTCTTCATCATCGACGAAGCCCACATGCTGACCACGGCGGCCTTCAACGCCCTGCTCAAAACGTTGGAGGAGCCGCCGGCCCATGTGACGTTTATCCTGGCGACCACCGAGCCGCACAAATTCCCGGCCACCATCATCAGCCGCTGCCAGCATTTTCTGTTCAAGCGACTGACCCAGGGCGAACTGGAGACGCATCTTGCCGGGGTGCTGACCCGGGAAAACGTTCCCTTCGAGCCCCAGGCGGTCAGTCTGATCGCCCGCCGTGGGGCGGGCAGCGTCCGCGATTCCATGTCCCTGCTGGCCCAGGTCCTGGCGTTGGGCGGGGCCGAACTGACCGAAGCCGACACCCGCGGCGTACTCGGTCTGGCCGGGCAGGAAGTCTTTTTTCGGCTGATCGAGGCCATCCACGACCAGGACGGCCCGGCAGTGGTCGGGGTGTTGCGTGAGGTCCTGGACCGGGGCCTGGACATCGGCTTTTTCCTGCGGGAACTGGCTGGGACGTGGCGCAATCTCTTTTTGCTCCGCCAGGCCGGCGACAAGGGCTTGGCCGTGGTGGACCTGCCGGCCGAGGAGGCCGGACTCTGGCGCGAGTGGGCCGACCGTTTCGATCCGGCCCATATCCACGCCTGCTGGCAGATGACCCTGGAAGGGCAGCGCCGGGTGCTGACCAGCCTGGAGCCGGCCCTTTCCCTGGAGCTGATGCTCTTAAATCTCGCCTATCTGCCGCGTTTGCTGCCGCTACAGAATCTGGCGGTTCCAAGCGCCGCGCCGGCGGGGCATCCGCCCGAAGCGACCGCGCCGTCCCGGCGGCCGCCGGCCGCGCGACCCGCCGCAGCCATGCCGCACCCGACTTCGCAGCCGCCACGACCAGTGGCCGCCGCTGCCCATCCCGCCCCGGCGCCGGAAGCGGCGGCTCCGGCAGCGTCACCGGCACCGCCCCCGACGGCATCCGGACCGAAGAACTGGGACGGTTTTTTGCGCTACTATGCCGGGCAGGCGGCCGAAATTCCAGGCCTTAAGCTGGCTCGGGGGGGCTTCGAACCGGAACCGGCACCGGGGGTGCTGGTCATTCGCTGCGGCAATGCCTTCCATTGCGGGCAATTGACCCAACCGGACAAATTGCGGCACTTGACGGCCCTGGCGAATGCCTATTTCGGCGACGGCGTAGCGGTCCGCGTGGCAACGGCCGAGGACCAGGACAGGATGTCGCCGACGGATCTGAAAACGTACATTGACGGCCGACCCGAGGTGCGCCAAGCAGTGACGAACCTCGGTGCTGAAATCATCGAACGCAAGCCCCGTTAACACGGGACAGTCTTCCAGGAGTTTTTATGAAGGGAATGAACGAGCTGGTGCGGCAAGCCCAGATCATGCAAAAAAAAATGGCGAAACTTCAAGAAGAGCTTGAAACCAAAACCGTGGAAGGATCGGCAGGCGGTGGCATGGTCACGGCCGTGGTTTCGGGTGCCCACGAATTGAAGGCCCTGCACATCGACAAAACGGCCGTGGATCCCAACGATGTGGATATGCTTCAGGATTTGATCCTGGCCGCCGTCAACGACGGCATCAAGAAGGCCAAGGCCATGATGGAAGAGGAGATGGGGCAGTTGACGGGTGGTCTCAAGATCCCGGGCATGTTCTAACGCTCTTTGGGGAAGGGGCCAGGGACAGTAGGCCCCGGCCGCCGAAGGCATCTTCCTGCGTTCCTTTCTTTGTGTGGAGTAAGCATGGCTGCGCATAGCACGCTGCCGGCGCCGTTACAGGAGCTGGTGGAACAACTGGCCCGGTTGCCGGGACTGGGCCCCAAATCGGCCCTCAAGGTGGCCATGACCCTGTTGGAATGGCCGCGTGGACGGGCCGAGGCGCTGGGCGAGGGCATTTTCCGCCTGCGCCAGCGCTTGTGCCTGTGTTCCCGGTGCAGCGGCCTGTCCGAAACGCCGGTCTGCCCGATTTGCGCCGATCCCGGCCGCGACCCCGGATTGCTCTGCCTGGTGGCCCAATGGGACGCCATCATGCTGCTGGAGGAGACCGGCCAGTTTCCCGGCTACTATCTGGTGCTCGGCGGCCTGCTTGATCCCTTGGAAGGGGTGACGGCGGGGCAGCTGCGCCTGGACGCTCTGCGGACACGCCTGGCCGAAGGGGAGGTCCAGGAGTGCATTTTGGCCTTGGGTGCCACCTTGGCCGCCGAGGCCACGGCCTCCCACATCAAAAATCTGCTGGATCGGGAATTCCCCGGCGTGAAACTGACGCGCCTGGCCCAGGGTATTCCGCTCGGGGCCGAAGTGAAATACATGGACAAGGAAACCCTGTCCCAATCCATGCGCTACCGCCAAGATCTGTAGCGCCAGACGCCGCAAGGGATGTCCATGTCCATCGAACTTTCCGCCGAAGTCCAATCCATCACCTTCTTCAACGAGGACAACAACTATCTTATCGCCCGGGTCAAGTCGCGGGACGAACCCGGTCCCTTTTCCATCGTGGGGCACCTGGCCAAGGTGACGCCGGGCGAGATGCTCCATCTGACGGGAAGTTGGGTCACCCATCCCAAGTACGGCCGCCAATTTCAGGTGGAGGCCTTCGATTGCGAGCTGCCGGCCACGATAAACGGCATCCGGCGCTACCTGGCCTCGGGCCAAATCAAAGGCGTCGGGGAGGTGTTGGCCGGACGGTTGCTGGATGCTTTTGGCGAAAAGGTGCTGGAAATCCTCGATACCGCGCCGGAAAAGCTGCTGCGGGTCGAGGGGGTGGGCAAGAAAAAGCTCAAGGAGATCAAGGCCTCGTGGGATGCTCAGCATGAAGTCCGGTCCCTCATGCTCTTTTTGCAGACCCACGAAATCGCCACCACGCACGCCGCCAAGATCTACAAGCTCTACGGCAATGGCGCCGAAGCCCGCATTCGGGCCAATCCCTACGAACTGGCCTACGAGATTCGGGGCATCGCCTTCAAGACCGCCGACGCCATGGCCCTGCGCCTGGGGTTTGCCCGGGATTGTCCCGAGCGTATCCAGGCTGCCTTGGTGTACGCCCTGTTCAGCATGGGGGAGCAGGGGCATCTGTTCGCGCCCAAGGACGAACTCTTTGCCAAGACTTCGGCCATGCTCGGTCAGGATATTTCCGCTGACGATCTGGAAGATGGGCTGGCCGGCCTGGAGGAGCTCAAGCGGATCAAGGTGGAACCGCTGCCCGGCCTCGGCCTTGCGGCGGCCGTCTACCTGCGCCATTTCTATGCCCTGGAGGTGGAAATCGCCCGGCGGATCTACGAACTGGCCACCCATCCCGGGGCCGATCTGCGGGGCAAGGTGGAAAAGCTCCTGCCGGCCCTGGAATCCGAAGCCCAGTTGCAGCTTTCTCCCGAACAGCGCCAGGCCGCCGTGGACGCCTGCACCCATAAGGTCTTCGTCATTACCGGCGGACCGGGAACGGGCAAGACCACCATCACCCGCATGGTCGTGGCCGCCCTTGACAAGTTGTCGTTAAAAGTCAAACTTGCCGCGCCGACTGGCCGGGCCGCCAAGCGGCTGTCCGAGGCCACGGGGTATCCGGCCGTCACCTTGCATCGTCTCCTGCAATCCACGAACGACGGCTCGTTCGCCTTGGGCGAGGACAACAAACTCAAGACCGACGTGTTGCTCGTGGATGAGGTCAGCATGCTCGATGCCCGGCTGTGCGCCCACATGCTGCGGGCGCTGCCCTGGACGTCCCGGCTTATCCTGGTCGGTGACGCCGACCAGCTGCCGTCGGTCGGAGCGGGCAATGTTCTGGCCGACATTCTGGCCAGCGAAGCCGTGGGCAGCGCCCGGTTGACCAGGATTTTCCGGCAGGCCAAGCAAAGCATGATCGTGGTCAATGCCCATCGGATCAATCAGGGGCAGCTGCCCCTGCCCGCGATCAAAGAGCCTCCCGAGGCGGATTTTTATTGGATCGAGCAAGACGATCCGGCCACGGTCCGGGACATGATCGCCGGACTCGTTTGCGAGCGCATCCCCCATGCCTTCGGCGTGGACGCCATGCGCGACATCCAGGTGCTTTCGCCCATGCACAAGGGCGAGGCCGGGACCCAGTCCTTAAACGAAGTGCTCCGGGAGCGGCTCAACCCGCGCGGTCCGGAAGTGCGGCGAGGGACGGTCTGCTTTCGCTTGGGCGACCGGGTACTGCAGACCAAAAACGATTACGAAAAGGACGTCTTCAATGGGGACCTGGGGCATATCGTGGATGTGGACCCCGAAGAAGGGGAGGTCCTTGTGAGCTTCGACAGCCGCAGCGTGGCCTATGATCGGGGTGAACTCGACGAATTGGCCCCGGCCTACGCCATCAGCATCCATAAGTCCCAGGGCAGCGAATACCCCGTCGTGGTCGTCCCCTTGTTGACGCAACATTACGTCATGCTGCGTCGCAATCTGATTTATACCGCTTTGACCCGGGCCAAGCGGCTGGCCATGCTCATCGGCAGCCGCCGCGCCCTGCTTTTGGGGCTGCATAATGCCGGCGGCGACCGCCGGCATACCTACCTCAACCATCGTCTCCGGGAGTTGTTTAATGCCTAAGGCGATTGGCCCACGTGTCGGTTTCACCACAACAAGTGATGTTCTCCCATGCGCATAAAAAAAATAACAGGCATGGTTCTGCGTCTGGCCCTTGTGGCCGCGTGCCTGCTCTATGCGTTTTGGGGCATTGATTTCCGGCGTCTCTGGGACACCATTCTGCAATATAACGACTGGGCGCTCCTGTGGACGGCGCTCTTCTCCTTCGTCGGCTATTGGGCCATGGGCTTGCGGCTGAGCTACCTCTCGAAGTTTCAAGCCAAAACGTGGATGTGCTTCAAGGCGTTCCTCATGGCCATGGCCATCAACAATATTGTGCCGGCCAAGCTGGGCGAGCTGGCCAAGGCCTTCTATCTGCGTCGGGAGAGTTCGTTGGCCCTGTCCCAGACCATTACCATGGTCTTTTGGGAACGCTTTTTCGATCTGAACGCCATTTTGGCCATGGGCATGGTGGTGGCCTTCCATTTCAAGCTCAAGATGGCCTTTGTGCCGCTTGGCGCCGCCGTGGGCGGTATCTGGTTGGCCTTGTGGGTGGTGCGGGCATTCCCTGATTTTGTGGGACGCATCATTGCCCGGATGCCGCCCGGCCGGCTCCAGGTCTTCCTGGCCGAACTGAAATTGCAGATCCTGCACGGAGTCACGCCGGGGTTCATGGCCATTTTGGCCGCCTACACCACGGTCTGCTGGCTGCTCTATGCCGCCTCCAACTTCTTCCTCCTGCTTTGGGCGGCCAATTTGCCGCTGACCTGGGGCCAGACGGCGGCGGTGTTCGTCATTTCCTCCCTGGGCATGGCCATGCCGTCCTCACCGGGAGCCCTCGGCCTCTTTGAGGCCGCAGTGGTCTTTTCCCTGGGACTTTTCGGCATCCCCCGGTCCCAAGGGCTGGCCGCCGGCCTGGTGCTGCATATGCTGCAGTATATTCCGGTGACCCTGTCCGGGCTTTTGGTCATGGGGAAAAGCGGTTTGAGCCTGCGGCAACTCCGGGAAGGCGAAACGGCGATGACCATGCCATCGGACGAAGAGAGGGGCTGATGCGACCGCCGTGCGTCCTGACCGTGGCCGGCTCCGATTCCGGAGGGGGAGCCGGCATCCAGGCCGATCTCAAGACCATCATGATGCAGGCCTGTTACGGCCTTTCCGTCATCACGGCCCTGACCGCCCAAAATACCCGGGCCGTCGCCGGGATCGAAGCGCCGACGCCGGGATTCGTCGCGGCGCAGCTTCGGATGGTGCGCGAGGATTTTCCCATCCGGGCGGCCAAGACGGGCATGCTCTTTACCGCGCCCATCATTGAGGCCGTGGCCGACGGGCTGGCCGACAGGGATTTTCCCCTGGTGGTCGATCCGGTCTGCGTGGCCCAGTCCGGCGCCCGGTTGCTGCAACCCGAGGCCATCCGCACCCTCGTCGACCGCATGGTGCCCCTGGCCGATTTGCTGACGCCGAACAAACCGGAAGCGGAACTGCTTTCCGGGCAGTCGATCGAAAGCGATGCGGATATGCCGCGCGTCATGGAACGTTTCTGGCGGCTCGGCGCCAAGGCCGTACTGCTCAAGGGCGGCCATTTCCAGGCAGGGGCGGGGGATGCACGACGGACGGTGACGGACTGGTTGGCCACGCCCGACGGCGGGCTGACGGTATTGTCCCGCCCCCGATTGGCGTCCCACAATACGCACGGTACGGGCTGCACGTTATCGGCCGCCATTGCCGCCCACTTGGCCTTGGGCAAAACGCTGTCCCAGGCGGTGGCGGCCGCTCGGGAATATCTCCAGCGCGCCTTGGAGACCGCCTACGACCTGGGCGGCGGCGACGGACCGGTCAACCATCTGGCGCCCTATCTGGAACTCCTTGAACAACGCGGGAAGAATTGACCGACCCCCCGCATGACGCCTTGACCCTTCGTCGTCGGGACGGCATGACACGCGTGTGCGAGAGTGGCGGAACTGGGAGACGCACCAGACTTAGGATCTGGCGCCGCAAGGCATAGGGGTTCGAGCCCCCTCTCTCGCACCAAAAAACGTATATTTCCCTTGCAATCGTTTACCGTTCGGGCAAAAGTAATCTCATCGTTTCCCTGGTCGGAAGCGTTCCCTGCCTCACGAGCCTTTCGGTTTTCCCCTGATGCTCACGCCCGAGACAGGGCACGGACAACGCGCCGTCCGGCTCTCCGGCCACAGGAGAACGTGGCGTTTTTGCCGTCGCCGTCTCACCGGAAGGGGTGGGTATCCTTGCAACATCTTTTACACTGCGCTGGGGTTGTTATGAAAAAAAATCATTGGATCGTCGTGCTGCTCGTCGCCGTTTTCCTGGCCACGGGCGCTTCGGTGGGCCACGCTCAGGACCAGAGCAAAAAATCATGCTTCGATGTCGACGGTCAGGTGTGGATGCACTCCAAGGAGTCGGTCAAACGGGGCTTCCTCCTGGGTGCCGAAAGCGCCTTGATCCTCGAATACCATATCCGCACCAAGCATTCCCAGGCGCCGTCGAAATTTGTCAGGAATTGGGTTGAGGGCTTACGGGATATGACGTGGCAGCAGATTGCCGATAAGATCGATACCTATTACCGCGCACATCCCGATAAGATGGACCGCAATGTGTTTGACGTCATTTGGCACGAGATTATTGCGCCAAAAGTTCAAGGATAGGGTGAGAGTATGAAGACACTGCTTCTTCCCGCTGTACTGGCTATGGCGCTGGTCGCCTCGGCGGCCTGCACGAACATGAACCGGACCCAGCAGGGCGCCTTGTCCGGGGCGGCTATCGGCGCCGGCGCCGGCCTGGGCATCAGTGCCATCACCGGTGGCAGTCTGGGCGCGGGCGCCTTGATCGGCGGCGCCCTCGGCGGTATCGCCGGCGGCATCTACGGCCAGGAACAGGATCGCCGGGCGCATTACTACGGCTATTAAGCATCGCTCGCCACACCGCCCCGTGTTGCCGATTCGCCGGCCGCGCGGGGCGGTTTTTTTATGGCGGTCAAACCGGTTGCCGCGTTTGATCGTCGGCCGCCTCCCGAACCTCCTTGAAATCAGGCCATCGCCGCAGTAGACAGGCCGCTCGACCAAGGAGTTTTCCGCATGCTTCCTGTCGGTTCCCTGATCAACGGCGGGGCCATCATCGTCGGCGCCTTGCTGGGGCTGTCGCTGCACGGCCGGTTTCCCGACCGCGTGCGCATCATCATGTTCCAGAGCCTGGGGCTGTCCGTTTTGCTTATCGGCTTGAAAATGGCCTTATCCATGACCTCGCCGGTCGTGGTCGTCGTCAGCATGTTGACCGGGGGCGTACTCGGCGAATGCTGCGATATCGAACGGCACATGACCAGATTCGGCGACCGGCTGAAATCGGCCCTGCACTCCGACAACACGCACTTTACCGACGGCCTGGTGGCCGCCTCGATCATCTTCTGCACCGGCAGCATGGCCATCCTCGGCTCCTTCGACGAAGCCCTCCGCGGGGATCGCACCTTGCTGGCGACCAAGGCCATGTTGGACGGATCGGTGGCCTTGATCCTGGCCACCACCCATGGCGCCGGCGTGGTCCTGGCATTCGTGCCGGTGGTGCTTTACCAGGGGCTGCTCACCTATGCCGCGGCCGGCGCCCACGGTTTTTTTTCGCCGGACCGGCTGACCCAGCTCACCGCCGTGGGCGGCCTGCTCATCGTGGCCATCGGCATCAACATGTTGGGGCTGCTGCGGATTCGGGTCTCCAATCTGCTGCCGGCCATCGTGGTGGCGACGCTCCTGGCGCCGCTTGCCGGCAGTTGATGGGCCGTCCGACCTTGCCTTTACGCTCCGCATGAATTGCCGTATACCGAGCTGGTCATGCACGAATTGTCTATCGTCGAAAGCCTGCTTGCCGTCATCGAAGAAGAAATGAACAAGCACGGCAAGCAAAAGCTCATCAGTGTCAAGGTCAAGCACGGTCGATTGGCTTCGGTCATTCCCGAGTCGATGGATATGGCGTTCACGGCCCTGACCGCGGATACGCGGCTGGCCGGCGCCCGGCTCGATCTGGAGGAGATTCCCGTCACCTTGCGATGCCGCTCCTGCGGCCGGGAATTCACCCCCGAGGGGCACGACGCCCCCTTTGCCCCATGCCCTTTTTGTGGCGAGGAACTGGGGCATAAGGTCCTCTCCGGCCGGGAACTCTATATCGAATATCTTGAACTGGAATAGTGGAGATGTATCATGCAGATACCTGTGGTGCGTAATATCCTGGAGGCCAATGCCCGCATTGCCGCGGAATTGAAGACGTTTTTTGCGGACCGGGGGATTCTGGTCCTCAACCTGATGAGCTCTCCCGGAGCGGGCAAAACGACGCTGCTGGAACGCACCCTGGCCGATCTGCGCGACGAATTCCACATGGCCGTGGTCGAAGGCGATCTGCAAACCGACAACGACGCCCGGCGCGTCGCCGCCACCGGCGCCCAGGCCGTGCAGATCAACACCGAGGGCGGCTGCCATCTGACGAGCTCGCTGGTCCAGGAAGCCATCAACAACCTGGATATGACCGGTCTCGATATCCTCTTTATCGAAAATGTCGGCAATCTGGTTTGCCCGGCTGAGTTCGATTTGGGCGAGGACGCCAAGATCACGCTTTTGAGCGTGACCGAAGGCGACGACAAGCCCGAGAAATACCCGCTCATGTTCCATATTTCCGCCGCCATGATTCTCAACAAGATCGACCTGCTGCCCTATGTGGACTTCGATGTGGAGCGGGCCGGCCGATACGCCCACGCCTTGAACGAAGGGCTCCGCGTCTTCCCGATCTCGGCCCGCAACGGCGAAGGCCTGACCGATTGGTATGACTGGCTGCGGACGAAACTCCGCGAGAAGCGGTCGGCCTGACCGTTCCCTCGCCTCCGGCGGCCCACGGGGCGTCAGGTTCCGGCAGCCTTTGAACCGACCGGACCGGGACGCGGACGTGGCTGTCAGAGTTCTTCCCACTTTTTTCGGGAACCCGCACGACGGGTTGTCCCGCTGATCGTACGTCGACGGAGGAGAGGGCGCGCATGCGGATCATCGGCGGACGCTACGGCGGACGCAGCATCAAGGTCCTTGAGGCCACCGGACTGCGGCCGGCCACGGGACGGGTGCGCGAGGCCCTGTTCTCCATGTTGGCGGCGCGCGGTCTGGTCTTTGCCGCGGCGCGCGTGCTCGATCTCTTCGCCGGCTCCGGGGGCGTCGGCATCGAGGCCTTGTCCCGGGGCGCAGCGCAGGCCGTCTTTGTCGAGCGCCAGTCGGCCGTCGCCAAGGTGTTGCGGGAAAATCTGGCGTCCCTCGGCGTCCCGCCGGGGCAAGGCAGGGTGGTCCTCGGTGACGTGACCAAGGTCCTGCCCCGGCTGGTCGGCCAAACCTTCGATCTGACGGCCATCGATCCGCCCTATGGCCAGGGCCTGGCCGCCCCCGCCCTGGAAGGCATCCTCGCGCATGGTCTGGTGGCCGAGGACGGACTGGTGGTGGCCGAGGTCGAAGCCGGGCTTTCCCTGCCGGACATTGCGCCGTTGACCTGTCTGGCCAATCGAACCTACGGACAAACAAGGATTATCGTATGGCGAATGGACACCGTTGCCGGGCCGTCTACCCCGGCACCTTCGACCCTCTGACCAACGGCCATGTCTCCCTGGTGCGACGGGCCGCCATGGTTTTCGGGAAGATTATCCTGGCCGTGGCCGGGGATTCGCATAAGACCCCGCTGTTTTCTCTGGAAGAACGGGTGGAGATCGCCAACGAGGTCTTTGCCAACGATGATCGCGTCATCGTCGAGGGCTTCGAGGGGCTGCTCGTGGATTATGTCCGCGCGCGCCAGGCCAACGTCATTTTGCGCGGTTTGCGGGCGGTCTCCGACTTCGAGTTCGAATTCCAAATGGCGCTCATGAACCGCAAGCTCGACCGGTCCATCGAGACCGTCTTCATCATGACCGATTACAAATGGCTCTTCATCAGCTCCACCATCGTCAAGGAAGTGGCCAAGAACGGCGGTGACATCCGGGGCTTGGTGCCCGAAGCGGTCCGGTCACGCCTGGCCCTTCGTTTTCCCCGCCCGAAAGTCGACGCCGAGGATGCTCGTTGACGCGTCTTCGGGTCGTCTGTCTCTTCGGGCCGACGGGCACGGGCAAAACCGAGGCCGCCCTGGCCTTGGCCGAAGCCTTTGACGGTGCCGTCATCAATGTCGATTCCCGGCAGGTGTATGCCGGCGTGCCCGTGTTGACGGCCCAGCCCACGCCCGAGGAACAATCCCGCTGTCCGCACGCCCTCTACGGCGATACGCCGCTCTCCCAGGCCGTGGCGGCCGGCGACTTTGCCCGTCGGGTTTGGAAGACCGTGGCCGCCTGGCATTGGCAGGGGCGGCTGCCCGTGCTGGTCGGCGGCACCGGACTCTATTTTCGGGCCGTCTGCGGCGGCTTGGCCCCCATTCCGCCGGTGCCGGCCGCCGTGCGGACTGCCGTGCACGAGGACTGGGAGCGCTTGGGGCCGAGCGCCATGCACGCCCGCTTGGCTGCGGTCGATCCGGCATATGCCGCCAAGATCGCCCCGACCGACCGCCAGCGGGTCACCCGGGCCCTGGAAGTGTATGCGGCCACGGGCCGGCCGTTTGGCGACTGGCACCGGGAGCGCGATCCCGAAGCGCCCGTCTACGATGCCTTGCGCCTGGGCCTGACCATGCCCATGGAGGCGTTGGTCCCGCGTCTGGCCGCCCGCATCGAGGCCATGCTCCGGGAAGGCGCTGTGGAGGAGGTGCGTCAGGCCCTGGCCACCGTTCCCGAAAACGCTCCGGGCCTGTCCGGTATCGGCGGGCCGGAACTTGCCGCCTATGTGGCCGGCCGGATCGGACTGGACGAGGCCAAAGCGGCCTGGCTGGCGGCCACGCGCGCCTACGCCAAGCGACAAATGACTTGGTTCCGCAAGGAACCGGACGTCACCTGGTTTGGATCGGGAGAACATCCCGCCATGATCCGGACGGTCGCGGCCTGGCTGGGAGGAGGGGAGACATGAAGCGGCGTGACGCGCTGGCCTGGCTGGGCGGCGCCGGGGCGCTTCTGGCGCTGGCGCCGGGCGAGCTGTTCGGCTCCCCGAATCCGCACGACTTGGCCGTCGAGGGCCTGGAACTTCTTTCCGCCGGACAGCTGGACAAGGCCTTGGAGGTCTTGCAGAAGGCGCGCCGGCTCGATCCCCGTAACGACCGGGTGTGGGCCTTGCTCGGCCGGGTTTGGTTCAAAAAGGGGGATGTCCGGCAGGCCCTGGACGCGTTTCGGCTGGCCGTCCGCCTCAATCCGGAAGACACCATGTCCCGGATCATGGTGGAAACCATCGAGCAATTCCCCTTGCCCGCGCCGGCTCCCCAACCCGACCAGCCGGACGCCGACGCCCGGTCCCCGCTTCGGGCCAGACGGAGCGTCAACCGACTTTCGGACTTGGAGCGCGAGGCGAAGGCCGAGCGGCAGCAGCTCATGGAGACGGGGAAACGCGGGCGCGCCTCCGGTCCGTTTCGGCTGGTGCTGGATCCCGGCCACGGCGGCTCGGACCCCGGCGCTGCCGGCTCCGGGCTGCGGGAAGCCGACGTCGCCCTCGATATCTCCTTGCGGCTGGCCAGGATTCTGGCCGCGGCCAAGGATACGGTGACGGTATCGCTGACCCGGGTGGCCGACGCAGGGCTCCCGGGCTGGGCCAGGGCCGGTCTGGCCGGCTGGTACGCCGCCGACATGCTGCTTTCCATCCATGCCACCCGCATCCCCGATACGGCGGTCGGCGGCGTGGCGATATGCACCTTTGGCCAGCACGCCGCCGGTGCGGTGGCCGCCGCCGTGGCCCAGACGGAAAATGCGGCCTACGGCCGGGAAGATCCGGCAGCCGGGCAGGGGAGCGGCGAACTGTTCGTTCGCGCGACGCGGCTGGCTGCCGCCACCGGGCTGCGGCGGCGCGGCGCGGCACTGGCCGGCTGGTGCCGTGCCGCTTGGCCCGCCAAGGCACCGTTGGCGGTATTGCCGCTGCAAACCGCGCCGTTGCGCCTTCTGGCCGAGGCCGATGCGCCGGCCATGCTGGTCGAAATGGGCTTTCTCTCCCATGCCGGCGACGCGGCCGTGCTCGGCGTTCCGGAAAAGCGGCAGGCCCTGGCCCAAAGTCTGGCCCAGGCCGTGCTGGCCATGGCCCGGCAGGCGTCCGCCCGATAACACGGGCTTCCGCCATAAAAAAAGCCCCGCCGGTATCCGCCGACGGGGCGTTGCTTACGCAGAGAGCGAAAACTATTTTTTGTCCGAGGTGTCGTCCGTATGATTTTTCCCGGGCGTGACATCGATTTCATCCGGCTCGTTGGTGGCCTTTTTGAAATTTTTGATGGCCTTGCCCATACCGGCGCCGATTTCGGGCAACTTGTTGGCGCCGAAAAGAACGAGCACGATCAATAAGATGAGAATAAGTTCGGGAAAACCGATGCCAAACATAAGGCGCCTCCATGGCTGGATTGGCACAGGCTCTACACGGCCTGGCCCGTCAGGTCAAGGCGGGAGCCCGAAAATGGACGAACCGTCATGTCGGGCACGATAACGCCTCTGCCGGGCACGGGCTGCCGCCATTACCGCTGCGGCCATTGCCTGATGGCGGAACACCAGAATCCCGGACTGGCCGAAGTCCATCGCTGCCGCATCCTGGTCCGGCTCACCCGGGCCTTCGATGATTTTCTCCTGCGGGCCGATAACCTGTCTTTGAGCGAGGAGCGGGCGGCACGATTGTGGGAGGCGCGCTTTCCGGCCACCCTGGCCAGGGAAGGGAATTGTCAGGATTACCTTCCCGGTGGTACCCAATCCTTTCCGGATTGCCTCCACGCCGCCGGCGATCTGTGCCTGGTGGCCTTTCCCCTCTGTCCCGGGCGCTGTGCCCGCTATGTCAGGGCGGAGGCGTCGCGCAACCCCACCCCACAAGGATGATTGCCCGCATGTCATGCCCTTCGGCCGACCCCGCCTTGGTGTCTTTTCCCTCCCTGCACCCGAATCCGGCTCCGGCGACGCTGCCGGCAACGGTCCGTCTGCTCGATCCCGGCTTGGCCCCGGCCGACGCACCGGGCTCCTTCCGACCGGCCGATCTGCCGCTCGACGCCGAGGCGCTGACCGGATTCGTCCGGGAATTCGAACGGCTTCAAAAGGATGTCAAAAATCCTCAAGACCTGGCCCTGCTGGCCGAGGCCTCCCAGGGACATTTCTTTGCCGAAACCGCCTTTGCCGTCCGCGAGGAGCTGGAAGACAAGCTCCAGCCCGAGCGGGTGACCAAGCGCCGGCTGCGCGCGGCCCAACTGACCTTGTGCCTGGCCTATCTTTTGGAGAAGACGTTAGCGGAGACGCCCGCCGCGGCGGAGCTGGAGACGCGCTTCCGGGCGGCCATGGCCGACAGCCTGGGGTTGGAAGCGGCGACCGACCAGGACGAAGCGGCGCTTTGGGACGCGGCCCTGGCGGGGCCATCCGCCCCGTCGCGGGAAAAGCTGTCCGAGGAGTTCGGCCGGCCCTGGCGGCGGCTGCTCTCGCCGTTTTGGGCGCTCCTGCCACCGGCGACCGGCCTGTTCGTGGTCGATCCGGACATGCTCGCCACCTGGTGCGAGGCCGGCCTGCGCCTGGCAAGCCCCTCAGCACGGGAAGTCGCCGACCTGTTCGGCGACAAACCGCCCCAGGGCGCCATTACCGTCCTGCGGGAAACCGGCTGGCGTCTTTTGGGAAAAACCAGGCCGGACGCCGAGGCGCCTTGGCTCGATACGCCCCGAACCGTGGTCATCCTCCAACCGTAAGGAGAAGCCGGTGTATATCTGCAGTCCCCTTTCGCCACCTGGCTTCCTGCGCCGGTTGCAGGGCATCATTTTCGACTGCGACGGCGTTTTGGTGGATTCCCGGGATTCCAACCGGATGTTTTACAACCTCATCCGCTTCAAAATGGGACTGTTGCCCATCAGCCCCGAGGATGAGGACTACGTGCATTCCCATTCCGTCTGCGAATGCCTGACTCGCATCATTCCGCCGGACAGGCTGGCCGAGGCCGAAAACGTCCGGCGCCACCTGGATTACGGCGAAATCTTTCCCTATATTTTCTTGGAAGACGGCTTGGTGGCGTTTCTCGACATGCTCATGCACCAGGGCATTCGCATGGCCGTGCACACCAATCGCACCAACACCATCGAACGGTTGCTGGGGCATTACGATATCGATCGGTTCTTTTGGCCCGTGATCGGCGCCGGCAGCCTCTCCCATCCCAAACCCAATCCCGAAGGGGTGCACCGGATTTTGCGCGCCTGGGGGGCGGACAAGGACACCGTGGCCTACATCGGAGATTCCGCCCTGGACGAGCGCTCGGCCAGGGCGGCCGGCATCCGTTTCTGGGCCTACAAGAATCCGGCCCTGCTGGCCGCCATGTACATCCCCGATTTCCCGAGTCTCCAGGCCTGCCTGGGACGGGTGCTGGCGGAACGGTGACGCGAGCCGAAAGCAAAGAGATGGAATTTTCTTGATTAATGCCAGGCGCTGTGCCAGTTTGCGGGTAAGGCGTGCCGGCATTTCGGGCGGTCAGCGAGAGAAGGGAAACGCATGGATATCATCGGCAACTTTTTCACTGCCATGGCCTTTTTGGTCAACACGGTGCTCCGCCTGTATTTTTGGGTCATCATCATCGCAGCCTTGTTGTCCTGGGTCAGACCTGATCCATATAATCCCATCGTCCGGTTCCTGCGGGCGATAACCGAACCCGTCTTTTATCGCGTACGGCGCTGGCTACCGTTTTTGGTCATCGGCGGAGTTGACTTGACGCCCATCGTGGTGCTTTTGGCCGTCGAGTTCCTGCGCATGTTCCTGGTACCGACGCTGGCCGGATTTGCTGCGCCTGTACGTCTCTAGGTACACCGCCGGTGTGGGGGATGTCGTGCTGCAATCCCAAGGAAACTTAACGGGGCGGCTGGTGCAACGGCCGCTCTCAGCCCGGACGCGATAGTCGTGAGTCTTGACAAGATCGACCTGATCGACAGAAAATTTACAACAAGTCTGCTCGGTTACAATCGGGAAGAAGTGAACGGCCTGGTTGCCGAAGCGGCCGAAACCATCGGGCAATTGGCCGAGGAGAAGATGGCGCTCGGCCGGAGCCTCGAGGAGTTGCGTCGTGAGGTGGCCGGCTATCAGTCCCGTGAAGCGACCCTGCGCGATACCTTGCTGACGACCCAGACCATTGTGGAGGATGTGAAGGCCAAAGCCAAGCGCGAGGCCGAAACCCTGCTGGACACCGCCCGCGACCAGGCAGCCGCTCTGGTGCGCGAGGCCGAACAGCGGGCCGCCTGCCTTGACGCCGAAATCGACCTTCTGCAAAAACGAAAGACGGCCTTGACCACCCGGTTTCGGGAGATGTTGCTGGCCGCCTTGGATGTTGTGGACGCCGACCAAACCGAGGAGGCAGCGGAAGCTGCCCCGGCGCTCGTTGCGCCGGAGGAAGGGGAGGGCGGCCTGGAAGAAGAGGACAACGCCGTGCCCGAGGAGGCGGCGACGGACGAGGAACCCGAGCCCGAGTCGGAGGGGACCGCGTGAATCTGCCGGTGTTTGCAACAACGGCCGGCGATGGCGCCTGGACGTTGCAACTGCTGGTCACGCCGGGAGGCTCCCGGGACGTTCTGGCCGGCTTGGCCGACGATCGGCTGCGGGTACGGTTACGGGCCAAGGCCGTCGAGGGTGCGGCCAATGCCGCGTTGACGGCTTTTCTGGCCGAGGTCTTCGGACTGCGCCAACGACAGGTGCATATCGTTTCCGGAGAGCACTCCCGCCGCAAAACCGTCCGTATTGAAACCGAGTCCGAACCCGACTGGTCCGCCGTGGCCGGAGGGATGTGACGAGAACCGTCAACAAGGAGTTGTTGCCATGGACCAACGCGATCTGGATCTCATTACCACGTACGGTGAGGCGGACCCGGAGTTGAAGAGCCTGTATGAGGAGCACATCGCGTTCGAGAAGATTCTGGAGAAGATGGAGGGAAAGTCGATTCGCACCCCATCCGAAGAAACAGAACTGAGAGAAATCAAGAAGAAGAAGCTCGCCGGCAAGACCCGTATCGACCAGCTTCTTATGAAATATCGCAAGGCGGAGGAAAAGTAAGATGGAACTTTCCGGGGCCCAAATCCTTCTGGAGTCCTTGCATCGCGAGGGCGTGGAAGTCATCTTTGGCTTCCCGGGAGGAGCGGTCATCGACATTTACGACCAATTGCCGCAGTACCCACTGCAGCATGTCCTGGTACGTCATGAGCAGGGGGCCATTCACGCCGCGGACGGTTACGCCCGGGCCACGGGCCGCGTAGGCGTCTGCCTGGTGACCTCGGGCCCCGGAGCCACCAATACCGTAACGGGGATTGCCACCGCGTACATGGATTCCGTACCGGTCGTCATTATCACCGGACAGGTGCCGACGCCGCTGATCGGCAACGACGCCTTCCAGGAAGTGGATATTGTCGGCATTACCCGCCCCTGCACCAAGCATAACTACCTGGTCAAGGACGTGCGCGACCTGGCCGGCGTCATCAAGGAAGCCTTTTTCCTGGCCTCCACCGGTCGGCCCGGTCCGGTCCTGATCGACCTTCCGAAGGACATCCAGAAGGCCGTCACGACGTACGCCTACCCGGAAAGCATCTCCATGCGCAGCTACAACCCCACCTACACCCCCAATCCCAAGCAGGTGGCCAAGGTGGCGGATGCGGTACGCAAGGCCAAACGGCCCATCATCTACGCCGGCGGCGGGGTCATCAGTTCCGGCGCCAGCGAGGGCCTCGCCTGGCTGGCCCGGACCTGCAACATCCCGGTGACGGCCACGCTTATGGCGCTGGGCTGCTTTCCGGCCGATGATCCGCTCTGGGTCGGCATGCTCGGCATGCACGGTCCCTATGCCGCCAACATGGCCGTCAGCAACGCCGACCTCATCCTGGCCATCGGCTGCCGCTTCGACGACCGGGTGACGGGAAGAACCAGCGAATTCGCCAAAAAAGCCAAGATCGTCCATATCGACATCGACCCGACATCCATTCAGAAAAACGTTCCCGTCAACATTCCGGTGGTTGCGGATTGTCGGAGTTTCCTGACCGCGCTGCGCCAGACCATGGAGCCGGGCCTGGCCGATCCGGCCCAGGCCGTGGACAGCCATGCCGCCTGGCTCACGCGCGTCGAGGACTGGAAGAAGGAAAAGCCGCTGGCCTATGCCACCGACGCCAAGATCATCAAGCCGCAGCACGTGGTGGAGATCATTTCCCGGCTGACCAAGGGCAATGCCATCATCACCACCGAGGTGGGACAGCATCAGATGTGGGCGGCCCAGTTCTACCAGTTCCTTAAGCCGCGTTCGTTTATCACCTCGGGCGGCCTCGGCACCATGGGTTTCGGCTTTCCGGCCGCCATCGGCGCCCAAATGGCCTATCCGGATCGGCTGGTCATCGACCTGGCCGGCGACGGCTCCATCCAGATGTGCATCCAGGAGCTGGCCACGGCCGTCGCCTACAACCTGCCGGTCAAGATCGTGATCTTAAATAACGGTTATCTCGGCATGGTGCGGCAGTGGCAGGAGCTCTTCTACGCGAAGAACTACTGCTCCACCTGCCTCGACGTCGCGCCGGATTTCGTCAAACTGGCCGACGCGTACGGGGCGGTCGGCTATCGGGTGACCGATCCGGCCACGCTGGAGGCCACGCTGACCGAAGCCTTCGCCCTGCCCAAAACCGTCATCGTGGACGTGGTGGTCGATCCTGAGGAAAACGTCGCGCCCATGGTCCCGGCCGGCAAATCCATAACCGAGATGATCCTCGTCTAGGAGCCAGCCATGCGCCACATTCTTTCCATACAGGTCGAAAACGAACCCGGCGTGCTCTCCCGGGTGGCCGGCCTTTTCAGCGGCCGGGGCTACAATATCGAGACCCTCAACGTCGCGCCGACGCTGACCGAAGGTCTGTCCATGATGACCATCACCACCGAGGGTGACGAGGCGATCGTGGAACAGATCGTCAAGCAGTTGCGCAAGCTTGTCACCACGGTCAAGGTCGTGGACCTGACCGGCGTCAAGTCGGTGGAGCGCGAGATGATGCTGTTGCGCGTGGACGCGGAAGGCAATAAGCGGGCCGAGGTGTTGCGCATTGTGGACATTTTCCGCTGCAAGGTGGTGGATGTCAGTCAGGATGATTTGATCCTTGAGGTCACGGGGGCCCAGGAAAAACTCACGGCTCTCGTCAATTTGCTGCAACGCTTCGGGATCAAGGAAATCGCCCGCACCGGCGCGGTAGCCATGCGGCGCGGCATGCAGGATTAACGACGGAAAACACCACCGACGGCCGGGAATCCCATGCCCCCGTACCGCCCGGCGGATCCCCCGAATCGCAGTCCGGGGGAATCGACACGTGCCATTGGCACGAGAAAGGAGAAGTGATGAAAATCTATTATGACCAGGACGCAGACCTTTCCCTTTTGGCCAACAAAACCGTGGCCGTCATCGGCTACGGCAGCCAGGGCCATGCCCATGCCCAGAACCTGCGTGACTCGGGCGTAAAGGTCGTCGTCGGTCAGCGTCCCGGCGGCCCCAACTGGCAGCTGGCCAAGGACAATGGTTTTGCCCCGATGAGCGCGGCTGATGCCGCGGCCGCCGCCGACATCATCATGATCCTGGTTCCGGACCAGACCCAGAGGGCTCTCTATGAGGCCGACGTCAAGCAGCATCTGACGGCCGGCAAGATGCTCATGTTCGCCCACGGCTTTAACATCCACTACCAGCAGATCGTGCCGCCGGCGGACGTGGATGTGACCATGATCGCCCCGAAGGGCCCGGGCCATCTGGTGCGCCGGGTCTACACCCAGGGCGGCGGCGTGCCCAACCTGGTGGCCGTGCATCAGAACGCCACCGGCAAGGCCCTCGAACTGGCCCTGGCCTATTCCAAGGGCATCGGCGGCACCCGCAGCGGCGTGTTGGCCACCACCTTCCAGGAAGAGACCGAGACCGACCTCTTCGGCGAACAGGCCGTGCTGTGCGGCGGCGTGTCCGAACTCATCAAGGCCGGGTTCGAGACCCTGGTGGAAGCCGGCTACCAGCCCGAAAGCGCCTTCTTCGAGTGCATGCACGAGATGAAGCTCATCACGGACCTCATTTATGAGGGCGGCCTGTCCCGGATGCGCTATTCCATCAGCGACACGGCCGAATACGGCGACTACACCCGTGGTCCTCGCGTCATCAACGAAGAGAGCCGCAAGCAGATGAAGCAAATCCTGAAAGAGATCCAGGACGGCAGCTTCGCCAGGGAATTCATCGGCGAGAACATGTCCGGCCGGGCGCATTTCCTGTCCATGCGCCGCATGAACGCCGAACATCCCGTGGAAAAGGTGGGTTCCAAGCTGCGTGAGATGATGGGCTGGCTCAAGAAGTAACGACGTATGGTCAAGGCGGCCGCGCCCGCAGGTGCGGCCGCCTTTTGGAGACGCCGGATGACCGACATTCCTTCCGACAGGAACCGACGGACCGTCAGGCGGGCGACGGCAGTGGTGCTTGGCGCCATGTTCCTGGCCGTTGCCTGCCTCCTGGCCTCCCGGCCGGCGGCGGCCCGAGCCCTGTCCTTCGCGGAATGGCTGCCTCTGGCCCAAGACGGCAATCCCGAGGCCGAATGCCAGGTCGGCGTAGCCTATCTGAACGGCACCGGTATCTCCCAAGATTTTTCCCGCGGTCTGTACTGGCTCAAAAAGTCCTCGGACGACGGCTTCCCCTATGCCCGGTTCGTCCTGGCCGATGTCTACAGCCGCGGCTATGCCGGCGTGCCGGTCAACCAGGAACTCGCCTATTATTACGCGACGCTGGCGGCCGCTTCCTCCTCGTTGCCCGAAAAATTCCGGGATCGGGCCGTCAAAATCCGGGACGCCAGCGCAAAACTGCTGACGACGGCCCAGGTGGCCAGGGTCCAATCCATGGCCGCCATGGCACCGCTCCATGACCATGGCGCGTCGGATCAATGAGGCAGGGGCGATGCCTGCCTGGAGACGTGTTCTGACGGATGGAGGAGGGGGGCTGGCCCTCGCTGTCTGCCTGCTCGTTCTGTCCGCGGGAAACGCCTGGACCGCCACCAAGGTCGACACCAAGCCCTTCAACGCCTTTTTCTCTAGCCAAAGCGGCAAGATCTACGATCATCTGCTCAAAGTAACGGACTATTACGCCACCCTGGTCAAAGAGGGAAACGCCGAACGGATCAAGGACGTCCTGGCCTTGCGGGCTTCGCTTTCGGCCTGCTGGGAGCTCTATCTGAACGCCGGCGACATGGTCTATGTCTACGATTTGCTCGACCCCACCTGCGCCGAGACGGTCACGAAGGTCGGTGGGCTCCTGCAAAACGGCTTGCGGGTCATCGCCGGCAAGTTGGATAAAGAGGTGCAGTGGATGCGACTGGTGGAAAAAAATGTGGCCGACCTGCCCGTGTCCGTGGAATTGGGGCAAGCCATGAAGGATATCCAAACGGCGGCGACCTATTTTCGCCAAACGGCACCGCTTTTTGCCCCACCTGCCGGCAGCGAGACCCGCCAGCCGGTCGGCCGGTAGCGTGCCCCCATGCTCACCTTTTCCGACATCGTGGGATTTGCGGCCGGTGCCTGCACCACGGCCTGTTTCCTGCCACAAGTGATCAAGACGCTTCGAAGCCGGTCCACCCGGGACATCTCCCTGGGCATGTGGAGCCTGCTGTTCATTGGCACCATCCTCTGGCTGGTGCATGGTCTCGCCATCAGCTCCAGCCCGATCATTGCGGCCAATGGCGTCACCCTTATCCTGGTGACGATCATTTTGATCATGAAACTGCGCTACAAGTGACGTTGCGCGCCCGGGCGGGCGGCAAGGAGGAGCTCATGCGCCGCGTATGTCTTGCCATCATTTTGGTGCTGACCGTTGCTGCTCTCGGCGCCTGTTTTGCCCGGCACACCTATTATGTGGAACTGACCAACGGAAAGTACTTCTATGTCGATCCGCCCCTGGTCCTGGATACGGAGAAAGGGGTGTACTATATGAATATCGCCGGGGTACGCCAGGTCGTCCCCATAGATGAAGTCAGTCAACTCGATGATGCCGCCCAAATTTGCTATCAAAACGGCTATGCCGATACGGACACCTTCACCTGTTATGATGCCCTGTATCAGTGGTGATGACACGCCTATGGCGTAACGTCCCGACATCAGGGGAGACCGTTGTAATCCCCCCCTCCCGATGTGTTGTGCCGCAACCGTGGAAGACGCAGGCACCAAAATCGTAAGGAAAGGCCAAAGGGCTTCCCCGTTGACCGCCGAAGGCGTTTTGCCTCCGCTTTCCCCGTACGTTACTTTTGCAGCACGGCCAGTAGGGCATCCGGCGTCGCCACCGGCTGCAGGCAGGCGCCGGCCCGGCAGACGCGGGCCGTCGCCGGTGCATCCGCCGTTTCGAAGCGAACGAGCACCTCCGGCAGATACTGTCCGGCCAGGGCCGTGCACAAGGCTGTGGTATCCGGCGCGCCGGTCCGGCCGGACACGGTCACCTCGGCGGCCGGGGCCAGCAGCTCGGACACACCGCACAGCAAAAACGAAACGGCAGCGGGGTGGCTGGCAACCTGGGCGGCCGCAGCCCGGGACAGGACCTGGGCGCCCTCCTGAAAGACCTGGCGGCCGGTCAGCCGAAAGAGCGCCATCAGGAGCCAAAAGGCCACGCTGTTGCCCGAAGGGATGGCCGCATCGAAAAAGACCCGCTGGCGCACGATGAGGCTTTCGGCGTCATCCGCGATAAGGGAGAAGCCCCCCTCGGGCACGGCGAAATGGTCGAGCAGGGTCTGGGCCAGTTCCGTGGCGACGTTCAGCCAGGCCGGGTCCCCAATCGCCTGATACAGTTCGAGCAGGCCCCAGGCCAGGAAGGCATAGTCGTCGAGCAGGCCGGGGATGGCTGCCTCGCCCTGGCGCAGACGGTGGCGCAACCGGCCGTCCGGCTGCCGCATGGCGGCCAGCAGGGTAACGGCGGCTTGCCGAGCCTGCTCGGCCAAGGCGGCGTCACCAAAGGCGCGGGCGGCCTTGGCCAGGGCGGCGAGCATCAGGCCGTTCCAGTCGGTCAGCACCTTGTCGTCGCACAGCGGCCGCACACGCTTTTCCCGGGCGGCAAGGAGCGTTTCCCGGCAGCGGGCCAGCCGCGCTGCCACCGCTTCCGGGGCAAGGCCTCGACTAACGGCGAATTGGTCCAACGGCACGGGCAGAAAGGGGATGTTGACGCCGGTCGCCTGGCCCGTGGCCTCGCTCACCCAGTTACCGGCATCGGTCATGCCGTAGGCATCCACGAACAGGGCGGCATCGTCCTTGGGCAAAATCTCCCGGATCTGGGCCGTCGTCCAGGCATAGAAGGTGCCCTCGGCCCCTTCGCTATCGGCATCCTCGGCGCTATAAAAAAGTCCGTCCGGGCCGGTCAGGTCGCGGCGGACGTAGGCGAAGATGTCGCGGGCCGTCTGCTTGAAGTCCTCCCGGCCGGTGGCCTGGTAGCCCTCGGTATAGGCCATGGCCAGCAAGGCCTGGTCATAAAGCATCTTTTCAAAATGGGGCAGGAACCAGCGGGTGTCCGTGGCGTAGCGGTGGAAGCCGCCGCCCAGATGGTCCCAGATACCGCCGTTCCGCATGGCGGTCAGGGTGTGGGTCACCATGTCGCGGGTCGCCTTCTCGCCGGTCCGCCGCCATTCCCGCAAGAGGAAGAGCAGATTGTGGGGCGAGGGGAACTTGGGCGCGCCGCCGAATCCGCCATGTTCGGCGTCAAAGCTGGCGGCCAGGGCGCTGCCGGCCGCCTCCAGGCTGGCAATGTCCAGGGAGGCCGTGCCGGCCGGCGTCTCCAACTGGGCCCGCACGGCGTCAAACAGTTGGGACGCGCTGGCGTTGACGTCCTGGCGGTTCGTGGACCACACCACATAAAGTCGCTCCAGCAGCTCCTTGATGCCGGTGCGGCCGAAGCTCGATTCCTTGGGCAGATAGGTTGCGGCGAAAAAGGGCCGGCCCTCCGGGGTCAGGACGACGTTGAGCGGCCAACCGCCCTGGCCGGTCATGGCCTGGCAGAAGGACATGTACAGCATGTCGAGATCGGGCCGCTCTTCCCGGTCCACCTTGACGGCCACCACGGTGGAACGCATGAGCGCCGCCACATCCTCGTCCTCGAAGGACTCCCGCTCCATGACGTGGCACCAGTGGCAGGTGGCGTAGCCGATGGACAAAAAGATGGGCTTGTCCTCGGCCTTGGCCCGGGCAAAAGCCTCTTCCCCCCAAGGGTACCACTCAACCGGATTGTAGGCATGTTGCTGGAGATAGGGACTTTTCTCGTGAATGAGGCGATTCGGCGTGCGTTCTTCCATGGTGTTCTCCCGCCTGCTCAACTACCAGAAGTTTTTGGATTTGCAACCTCTTGACCCGCGTCCCGCCCATTGGGGCTTGAAGCCCGGGGCATCGGGCGATACCATTCCACAATCGGGCTACTCGACACGCATCGTCGAACGGGATTGCGTCGGCGAGGAGGGCAGGCAATGAAACGATTGCAACGCATTTTGGAAAATATCATCAGCCGCACCAATATCAACTTGCGCCAGAGCGGCCTGGACGTCGGGCCGTATGTTCGCAACGCCGTGTCCCACGAAGATTACGCCAATCTTTGCGCCTTTTACGCCGTTACGACCGAACATCCCCTGTATTTCGATTTCACCTGTTCCTCCTTGACCGGTTCCTACTTGCTGGGGCGCTGCCAAGTCCAGCATTCCGTTCTCTACAAATGCGATGTGCGCGGCGATGAGCTCAAATCGGCAGCCAGTGATTTCTGCCTGGGCGATATCCACCTCCAGCTCCATAATGACGAATGCATCCACATCGTGGACAGTTTCCTCCACAAGGCACTCATCCACAGCTACAGCCACGATCCGGAGTTCCCCGAAGAATTCCCTATCAAGAATACCGTAGCCATGTCCTACGCCAATATTCATGGCGCTCCGGTCATGGGCTCCTTTCTCGGACCATTCTGCACGATCGATCTGACCACGGTGCAAAACAGCTGTATCGGCGCCTATGCCTACGTTCAGGTCAGCGACTTCCAACCGGCGGTGATCCCGGCCGGCCATATCTGGATCCGTACCGCCGTCGGCGACGAATTCGTCTATGACTACGATCCGGCGGTCCTGGCCCGCTACATCGCCGTCGCGCCGGGAGAACGGGCCACCGGCATTTTCGCGGAGTTCATGGAGCGATGCGAGCAGGATTTCGACCGCATCTTCGGCCAGCTCCATACCGCGCGGTCGGATGTTTCGGCTCCCGGCTCGTTCGTCTCGCACTATGCCGTGGTCAAAGGCACGACCGACATCGGTGAAAACGTGCTGGTGGCCCAGCGCGCCTATCTGGAAAACGCCCACCTCGGCAAGGGCGCCAATGTCCAGGAAAACAGCTATGTGGTGGATGCCCATCTGGAGGGCGACGACGTCATGGCCCACGGCGCCAAGCTCATCGGCGGTCGGATCGGTCGCAACGTGTTCGTGGGATTCAATGCCTTCCTGCGGGGCACGGCCCAGGCACCGCTGACCATCGGCGCGGACACGGTCGTCCTGCCCCATACCATCATCGACCTGACCGAGCCTCTGACCCTCCCGGCCGGGCATGTGGTCTGGGGCTATGTGACCCGTCCCGAGGACCTGGCCAGCCAGTCCCTCGCTATCGAGGATTTCGCCAAGCTCGACGGCGAATGTCGGCTCGGCGCCATGCGGTTTTCCGGCAACGGCGAACGCTTCATCCGGGCCTTTCAGGCGCGTGTGCACCATATCCTGGCCGATAACGGCGCCTATTTCGACGGCTCCGCCAACCTCGGCCACGCGCAGAAGACCAAAAACATCACCTATAATTGCATGCAGCCCTATGCGGAAGGCGGTTTCAAAGGCATCTATCCCAACATGCGCATCACGCCGCTCGATATGCCGCTCTAGCGCGACCCCGCCGGGAAGGAGGCGCCTTACGCTTCCTCGTCAGCGTCGTCGGTATCCGATTCGGGATAGACCGCTTCGATGGCGGCCCGAAAGGCTGCGAAACGTCCCTGGCGGATGGCCGCGCGGGCGTCCTCCATCAGGCGCAGAAAAAACGTCAGATTGTGCAATGTGTTGAGCCTGTAGGCTAAAAGCTCACGGGCGATATAAAGGTGACGCAGATAGGCCTTGGAGAAGGTACGGCAGGCGTAGCAGGGACAGTCCGGGTCAAGGGGGGCAGGGTCCTCGCGATAGGCGGCCCGTTTGATATTCACCTTGCCGGAGCGGGTAAAGAGCGTGCCGTTGCGGGCGTTGCGGGTCGCCAGCACGCAATCGAACATATCGATGCCGGCGGCCATGCCGGCCAGCAGATCGCGCGGCGCGCCGACCCCCATCAGATAGCGGGGCTTGTCGGCCGGCAAGAGCGGCGTCGTGGCGTCCAGCATGTCGTACATTTCCGGCCGGCTTTCGCCGACGGAGAGCCCTCCCAAGGCGTAGCCGTCGAACCCGATGTCCACGAGCTCCTGCGCGCTTCGGGCTCGCAGATCCTGGAAAAATCCACCTTGGACAATACCGAACAGCAGCTGACCGTGGGCACCGGCCGGGTGGGCGGCGCGGCACCGGGCGGCCCAGCGCGTGGTCAGGCTCTGGGACGTTTCGGTATAGGTCCGGTCCGCGCCGTAGGGCACGCATTCGTCCAGGACCATCATGATGTCCGAACCCAGGTTGTGCTGGATGTCGATGACCTTTTCCGGCGTAAACAGATGGCGCGAGCCATCGATATGGGAGGCGAAGGTGACGCCTTCCTCGGTGATCTGGCGCAGCCCGGACAGACTGAAGACCTGGAAGCCGCCGGAGTCGGTGAGAATCGGGCCGTCCCAGGCCATGAAGCGATGCAGACCGCCGAGTCTGGCGATCAGTTCGTCCCCCGGCCGCAAGTAGAGGTGGTAGGTATTGCCCAGGATGATGCCGGCGCCGATGGCATGGAGGTCGGTGGGGGCCAGGCTTTTGACTGTCCCCTGGGTGCCGACCGGCATGAAAACGGGGGTTTCGACCACGCCGTGCGCGGTGACAAGGCTGCCGGTGCGGGCGCGACCGTCGCCGGGCCCGAGAAGAAACGTTCCGGGTGTTTGCATGGAGGGAGCAGTAGCCGAAGCCGGCGTGCGAGGCAATGCGCGGCTTCGGCTGGTTTGCCGGCGGACCTTAGCGGGCCGCCCGTCGGGTGATTCTGTCCAACCGGGACGGAGCTACGGATTGCCGCGCCGCGATGAACCGGCTGAGGGCATCGACTTCCGTTTCCGGTCGTTGGCTTTTGTTGGTGCCCTCGGTGAAGACGGTGAAACCGTCGCCGCCGACCGCCAGAAACGCGTTCACCGTCACGCTATAGCGGGCGGCCTTGTCCACGGGCTTGCCGTCGGCCATGGTGATGGCGTCGACGCTTCCGACCTCGTTCGGGCCATGGCTGGTCCAGACATAGGTAAGGCCGGAGATCTGCAACATCCGGGGATGGACCACGCTGCCCCATTGCTGGGCCAGTAGGGCATAGAGCTGGGCCCCGGTCAATTCCATCGTCACCAGATGGTTCCCGAAAGGCTGCACGGCGAAAAGCGTCCCCACGGTTATCGGCCCCTGGACCAGGTCGGTCCGTATGCCACCGGGATTCATGAAGGCGAAGTCGGTTCCCCCGGCCTGGCGTTCGGCGTCCGCGATGAGGTCGCCCAGGGCCGACTCGCCGGCCTGGTTTTGCTCCCGGGTGATGGCTGCCGTGGCCTGGCCGACCACCGCGCTCACCTTGGGAGCCACGGCCGCATCGGCCCGGGCGACAAGGTCGGCAACGCCCGGATCGGGCGTGAGCGTCGCTTCCACGGGCATGATGGCGGCGGACTTGCGGACGATGTCATCCGCAGCCGGGTCCAGCACCAGGTCGATGACGCCATAGGCCGAACTTTTGGCAAAGGCCTGGGTGACGAGCACATCCTTCCCGCCGGCATTTTTCACGACGGCATTGGTGAATCGGTGGGTATGCCCGGAAATGACGATATCCACATCCGGATCGAGGCGATGGACGATGGACACGATGGAGCCGGCCACCGTGGGTTTGTCCGGATCGGTCTGGCCGGCGTATTCCTCCTGGTTGCCGCCCTGGTGGATGACGGCGACGATGGCGTGAACGCCCTTGGCCTGGACTTCGGGCACGACGTGATTGATGGCGTCGGCCTCATCCAAAAACGTGAGTCCGCTCACGTTGCCCGGCATGGTGGAGCGGGGCGTCGTCTTCACCACGGCGCCGATGAAGGCGACTGGGACCCCGGCGATTTTTTTGATGACATACGGCGGCACCAGGGGCTTTTTCGTGGCGGTATCGACAACATTGGCGCACACGTACGGGAATCCGGCCCCCTTCCAGGGCTTCTCCAGGAACGGACCGTCCGGGGCGTTGCCGCCGTGCAATTGGCGCAACAGCTCGGGCACGCCCTTGTCGAATTCGTGGTTCCCGAGCGTGGACACCATATTGCAGCGCGGATCGCGTTTATCGGCGCAGGCCGGATTGGCCAGGGCGTTGAAGACCATGATGGCCGGCTCGTCATGCAGGAGCGCCGAATCCGCCGGCGAAGCGCCGACCGTATCCCCGGCCAGGGCAATGACAGTCCGGTCCTCCATACCTTTTTCGGCGGATTTGAGCGCAGCGACCAGGCGGGCGGCGCCTCCGGCCTGGTGGCGGTTGGCCAGGGGCTGCAATTGTCCGTGGAAGTCGTTGACGGCCAGAATCCTGACCGATACCGACGCCCCCCGACGATTGAAAATCATCAGGAAAGTTAACGAGATAAGACAGATAGCAACAAGTCCCAACACGATGCGAAACGTTCTCTTGGGCATCATGGCTTGCTTCCCTCCCCTTTCTCAGGTCCGACGAGAGCACATGCCCGGCCTCGCCCCATGCGTCGCGTCGCTGCGGATCAAAACGGATTAGCCAAACCGAATGTCCTGCCCAGCCACTGCACGTAGGCTCGGGCCCGTGGATTCGTCCGCGCGTCCGGAAAGGCCCGGCGGGCGAGTTGCTCGGCCTCGGCCAGCTGGCCGGCCAGGCACAGAATATAAACCCGAGCCGGTGCCAGGTTGTTCGGATAGCCCAAGGCCTGGGCCTGCCGCAGCTTGGCCTCGGCCAAGAGTCCGTTGCGGTCGGCCAAGGCCCTCACGCCGAGCTGAAATTCCGTTTCGGCCGTCGGTGCCTCGCCTGCGGCCAGGTAGGCGGCTACAAGCCGTTGCTTGGTCGCATCGGAATTCATGAGCCACAGCGGCAAAATGCGCAAGTCCGTGTCGGACAGAATGGAATTGACGCCGACCAGAGGCGGCGGCGGGGCAATGCGGTTGTTCAAATAGACGTTGAGGACGTGCTGCGCCGCGAACCAGTTCAAGCTTTCGTCCCGGACGGTTTCCGGGAAAAACAGCGTCGGTTCGCTCGCCCGGGCGAAACGCTCCCGGGAGGCCATGGCATCCATCTGGACATTATGGGCCCGGATGGCGGCCTGTTGCGCTTGCGGCGATTCCGGGATGCCGGACAACCGCTTGGGGTAATTGTCCGTCAAGGGCTTGGCGTCGCCCAGGTAGTCGCGCAGGGCCTGGCCATCGAGCATGAACAAGGCGCCGAGCTGGGCCGGATGCTCAAGGGCAATCTCCCGCAATCCCCGACCAAGCACCGGGTCATCCCAGAGCGCGGCAAAATCGGCGGCGGACTTGGGACCCTTGGGCTTTTTCACCCCGACCAGCATCCAGTTGAAGTTGTCCCCGGTCCAGAGGGAGGCGTGCGGGAACACATCGACGAACGCTCGGATGACGGCCTTGGCGTCGCGCTCGGACAGCTCGAAGACCGGCAGCCAGTAGGTCACCATGCCGCCGTCGGTCAGCCGGTCGCGCATGAGGGCGAAATATTCCCGGGTGTAGAGATTGACCACGCCGGCCATCATGGGCGGCGGCGGCTCGGCCGTGATGATGTCGTATTTTTTGCGCGCGGCCGAAAGGAAGAAACGGCCGTCCTCCACATGCGTCGTCACGCGCGGGTCGGCCAGGGGATCGGTCTTCGGCTCCGGATAGACGACGCGGCTTCCCCGTAAAATCTCCCGCGAGATGTCCACCACGTCGATGCTCGTAAGGCGCCTGTCCTCGACCAGGGCGCTGGCCGTGGAGCCGGTGCCGAAACAGATCAGCAGGGCGGAGCGGGGATTGGGCAGCACCGCTTCCGGGAAGTAGGCGAACAGCTTCATATACCGCTTGGCGCTCCGGTCCGTGGACGCCATGGCATAGCCGTCGGTCATGAGGCGGTAATAGAGCGGCCGGCCCAGGTAATCCTTGCGGAGGTACTGCACGGTGCCGGAGACGCCTTCGACAGTCTTGATCAGCACTTCGCCGTTTTTGCGGAAGTCGGCACAGGCCCCGTTCAGGTAGCCCTGCATGGCCCCGAAAGGAAAGACGACCAGACAGAGGCCAAAGGCCGCCGTGGCGGCCTGCAACAGGCGGCTGCGGCGAAAGGACGGCCAGGGGGCGTTCCGCCCGGCGGCCAGCACGGCCGTCGGCAGATAGAGGAGCCCCAGCACATACAGGCTCTTTTCCATGCCGAGCTGCGGCAGCAGGAGGAATCCGGCCACCAACGGTCCGGCCATGGCACCAAGGGTGTTGGCCAGGGAGACTAGTCCGGCCGACCGGGCCCGGTCACCCACTTCCCGATGGATGGCTTCGCCCAAGGCCGTGAAAAAAAGCCCCGAAACCAGCGCGGCCGGGAACATCAGGACCAGGGAAAGCAGGGCCACATAACGCCAGTCCAGGCTCTGATAGGCGCTGAGGGAAAGTCCCCTCGTGACGCCGAAGGCGGCATAGGCGGCCAGGGTCACCAGTCCGGTGCCCAGGGCCAGTGGGGCGGCCAGACGGCGCCCGTCGGCCTCACGGGAAAGCCACCAGCCGGCCAGGAGGCCGCCCAGGCCGATGCCGGCCAAGATCACGGCCAACATCACGGCGAAGGCCAGGCTGGTAGAACGCACGAAGAGTTGCAGGAAGCGCATCCAAACCACTTCCAGCCCCAGGAAGGCCGCGCCGGCCAAGAACCCGGCCCACAACAGCCGCTGGGCGCGGCGGCTTACGGGCGAAAAATGCCGCACGGCGCTTTCGGAGGGCCGCGCAGGCCCTTCACGGAAGTGCGATGCGACCAGCAGGGCGCCCCCGGCCGCCAGAAGATTGAGGCCCGCGGCGAAGCAGCCGGTACCGGCCAGGCCGAGCGGGGCGATGAGCAGCGTCTCGCCGACCAGGGCCCCCAGGCAGGCCCCCAGGGTGTTGAGGCCGTACAGGCGTCCGAGGGCCTGGCCGAATTCTTCGGGCCGCCGGGCCAGGGCCTTGACCAGCAGGGGCAAGGTCACACCCATGGCCGTGGCCGGCAGGAAGAACAGCAGAAAGGAAAAGCAGAAACGCAGCGCGTTCAGGAGCAAAGGCTTGTTGAGGGCCGGTTGCAGCATGGCCCCGAGCCAGGCGGCAAGCAGGGGAAAGGCCAGGACCAGGAGAGCTCCCCACACGCCTACCGTGAGTTCCATCACGGCGTAAAAACCCACAGGTTGGGTGATGTCGCGGCCGAACCGGGAAATCAGCGCGTTGCCGAGGGCCAAGCCGCCCATGAAGCTCGACAGGACCACGGCGCTGGCAAAAATGCCGTTCCCGAAGACCAGGCCGGCCAAATGAAACCATAGGGTCTCAAAGAGCAGGGACGATGCGCCCGAAAGGAAGAAGACGACAATCAGAACGGCCCGGTCGCGCCGGGAGGAAACGGGGATGGCGGCGGAAGTCACGGCTGGCATGGAGAAGCCTCGCGTGCCAGGGCGCGCGGCCTTCCCTGCCGCCAAGAGGTCAAGGAAGACGGTCCCTGGATAGTCGGTCAGACGCCCACTTTGGGGCAGATGTCATCAAGAATGCAATCCGTGCACTGGGGCTTGCGGGCCCGGCAGGTCACACGGCCGTGCATCACCAAAAGATGGTTGATTTCTCCCCAGGTCTCGCGCGGGAAAAGGGGCATCAGGTCGCACTCGATGACGGTCGGCACATCCGAGGTCGTGAGCCCCAGGCGGAAACTCAGGCGGCGGACATGGGTATCCACGGCGATGCCTTCGTTGATGCCGAGCGCATTCGACAACACGATGTTGGCCGTCTTGCGGGCCACGCCGGGCAGGGCCGTCAACGCCTCCATGGAGGCCGGCACCGCGCCGCCGTGGCGTTCGACCAGCAGCCGCGCCGTCGCCACCAAATTCTTGGCCTTTTGCCGAAAAAAACCCGTGGAGTGAATGACGTCCGAGACCTCGGCCTCCGTCGCCCGGGCCAGGGCGGCCGGATCGGGCCAACGGCGGAAGAATTCCGGCGTCACCAGGTTGACCCGTGCATCGGTGCATTGGGCGGCCAACACCGTGGCCACCAGCAACTCATAGGCGGAGGCAAAGGCCAGGGCCGGCCTGGCATCGGGAAAAACGGTCCGCAGTCGGGAAAGAATCTCATGCGCGCGCCCGGCCGTGTCCATTATCCGATCTCCCGGTTGGACGCGGCCGGCTGGTGCACGCTGTTTTCCTCAAGAACCGGCATGACTCACGGAATAAAAACCACGGCCGAGATGGTCGTCGTCCACATGCCGGAGTCACCGGTGGTCACACAGGGCATCGAAGCGGAATCGATGATCTTGCCGCTCATCAGATAGATCTGGCGGCGTTCGTCGTAGGCCGTTTCGGGATCGAAATCGATACCCAGGGTGGTGGCCAGCATGGTGGAAGCCAAGTCCTCGGCGAAGTCGCCGATTTCCTGCTCCTCGGCACCGAAGGCCGTATGCTCGGAAATATAACCGTAGTTCGTCTTGTCAGCCGGGAAGGCCATGCCCACGGCCGATCCCACCAGACGATTCTTCTCGTCGGTGGCGTTCCGGGCCATGACGCAATAGGTGATCTGCCCGGGGTTTAACAGCTTCACGCCCTCTTCCAAGGAGATAAGCTGGCAGTGGGGCGGATAAATACTCGACACATAAACCAGATTGAGCTTTTCGATGCCGGCCTCACGCAGAGCCAACTCGAAAGACTGCAGCTTGTTCTTGTGACGGCCGACACCCCTGGTGAAAAACGCCTTGGTGGGGACGAAAGAGCCTTGCATCATTGACGATCCTCTTTATGCATCACGTTTTACCGCAAAGCGGGGACTTCTCATAAGGGTTTTTTCTCGAGAAGTATAGGTCCTTTTTCACCGGTCTTTTTAAGCCCGGAAGCGAGGTCGGACTCCGTGCCCTTGAGATGAATGTTGACGCGGAACACCGTGCGATCCTTGGACTTCGCCTCGCGAACCGTTGCCTTGATCCCCTTGGCATCCAACCGCTTGACCATGACGTTCGCCTGCTCCTTGGAGGGGAAGGAGGCGACCTGGTACACGGCCCGATAGCGATCGGTGCTCCGCTTGGGGGCAGACTCCTTGGGCTCGGGCTTCGGCTTGGCCTTGGGCGCCTCGGCAACCGCCGGACGCGACGGCGTGGCGGCCTTGACCGCTTGGCGAGGTGCCGGCGTCGGACGCGGCGGAACGGCAGCCGGCGCCGCTCCCCGGGCATCCGGGAGGTCATGGGACTTGAGCCCCTGATCGTCTGGCTTCCGGGCGGTGTCCTGCGGCTTCTGCGTGGAGTCGGCCACGACCTCAGCGTCTTTCGACTGGTCGTTCTCCATGAACGTCAGGTCCTCGGGCTTGAGGACCTTAGGCTCGGCGGCCGGCGCCGCATCCGGGGCCTTGCTGCTGCTGGCCTCGGTAGTCGGCATCATTTCGGCCAACTTGGGCACGGCGTTCTCCGGACGATACCCCCGGCCGAGGAGAATGCCGAGGATAAAGATCCAGCACATGCCGAGCAACACCACGACGGCCAGCGAAACGACACCGGACATGGTCATTTCGATGGAAAACTTGCGGGGACCGTTGCTCTCCCGCGAGACATTGAAGCGATTTAAAAGTTTCATGAGGAACAGTCTCTCTCGTCGGGCCTATACCGCACCGACGCGGTTTCCTGTCAAGCTGTCACATTTGTTTCGGAGCGGCAACGCCCAGCAGGTCCAGGCCGTTGGCCACCACCTTCGCCACAGCTTCCAGCAGCCGCATCCGGGCGGCGGTCAAGGCCTCGTCACCGGCGCCCAGCACCGGATTCACGGTATAATAGTGATGCAGCCGGCCGGCCAGTTCCCGCAAGTAAAAACTGATCAGGTGCGGGGCAAAATTCTGGGCCGCGGCGGCCACGGTATCCGGATACTGTTCGAGCTGGGTCAGGAGATCCAAATCCGCGGGCGTATCCAAGCGGGCCAACAGTTCCGGCGAGGCCGGCGCCGGGACGACCCCGCGTTCCGCCGCCTTGGCGAACAGGGACTGCACCCGGGCGTAGGCATACTGCACGTAATAGACCGGATTTTCCATGGATTTTTCTTTGACGGCCAAGAGATCGAAATCCAGGTGGCTATCGGACTTGCGCGACAGGAACATGAACCGGGCCGCATCGGCCCCGACCTCGGCCACCACGTCGGCCAGGGTCTCGAACTTGCCGGCCCGAGTGGACATGGCGATCTGCTCGCCGCCCTGCAGAAGGTTGACCAGCTGCACGAGGACGACGGCGAGGCTTTTCTCCGGGTCGCGGCCCAAGGCGGCCACGCAGGCCTTCATGCGCGGCACGTAGCCGTGATGATCCGCCCCCCAGACGTCCACCACCACGTCGAAGCCCCGTTGGAACTTGTTGGCGTGATAGGCGATGTCCGAAGCGAAATAGGTCAGATCGCCGCTCGACTTGACGAGCACCCGGTCCTTGTCGTCGCCGAATGCGGTCGTGGCGAACCAGAAGGCGCCGTCCTGGTCGTAGGCGAGGCCCTTTTCCCGCAACATGGCGAAGGTCTTGTCCACGGCCCCGGTGGCATGGAGGGTCGATTCGGGAAACCAGACGTCGTGATGGACCCGAAAATCCTCCAGGTCCTTCTTGATGCCGGCCAGAATTTCCTTTTCGCCGTAGAGCCGGCACACATCGACGGCCTCGGCCTCGGGCAGCTCGAGCAGCTGTCGGCCTTCCCGATCGATCAGTTTCCGTGCCAGATCCTTGACGTAATCGCCCCGGTAGTAGTCCTCGGGTTCGGTCACCGGCACGCCGAGCAGCTCCCGACAGCGATAGAGAATTGACTGGCCGAGGATGCGCATCTGCCGGCCGGCGTCGTTGATGTAGTATTCCGTTTCCACGTCATAGCCGGCCGCCCGGAGCACCCGGGCCAGGCTGTCGCCCACGGCCGCGCCCCGGCCATGGCCGATGTGCAGCGGTCCGGTCGGATTGGCCGAGACGAATTCCACCTGAATTTTCGTGCCGTTGCCCAGGGAAAGCCGGCCGTAGTCGCTGCCCTGGTCCAGGACATCGAGGACGGTCCGCTGCCAGAAGGCCGGGGCAAAGGTGACGTTCAAAAAGCCCGGACCGGCCACGGAGACCTCGGCCAGTCCGCTCTCGGCTGCCAACAAGGCCTGACGCAATCGCTCGGCCAGCTCCCGGGGCGGGGTGCCGGTCGTCTTGGCCGCCACCATGGCCACGTTGGTGGCCAGATCCCCGAATTTCTTGTCGCGCGGCGGCTCAATGGTGGTCTTCTCGGGCCAGGCGATCCCCATGTCCGCCAAGGTGGCGGAAAGCAGCTGCCGCACATGTTCCGTGGCGCGCATCAGTATGCCTCCACGGCGGCCGCCGCGGCCGGATCGGCCACGGATCGGGCGGTAATCGGTTCGGGGACGTCCTTCAAGTTGACCGTGGCCAGCTTGGTCAGCACGGCCTTGGGCCCGAGCTCCAGGAAGACACGGGCGCCGTCGCGGTACAGCGCCGCCATGGTCTCGATCCAGCGGACCTGGGAGGTCATCTGCCGAATCATGTGGTCCAGGGCCGCGTCCGTGTCCGCTTCGGGTTCGCCGGTAACGTTGCAGTAGACGGGGGCCCCGGCCGGTTCATGCAAGCCGGCCTTGCGCAGGACCTTGGCCAACTCGGCGGCCGGCTCGGCCATCAACGGGCTGTGGAAGGCGCCGGAGACGGCCAGGGGAATGGCCCGGCCCTTGTGCTCCTTGACCATGTCGGTCGCGGCGGCCACGGCGTCGGCTTCGCCGGAAATGACGAACTGTCCGGGAGAATTGTAGTTGGCAATGACAAGGACCTTGCCGGTCGCCTCGCGGGCGGCGCGGACGATGTCCTCGATAGCATCAAGCGGTGTTTTCAGGATGGCGGCCATGGCGCCGTCACCACCGGCGGATTCGGCCATCAGCCGACCGCGCAGGCTGGTCAAGGCAAAAACCGCCGGCACGTCGAGCATACCGGCGGCCGTCAGGGCCGCGTACTCGCCGAGGCTGTGGCCGGCAAAACCCATGACGGCCGGGGCCAGCTTCGCCTTCAGGTGGAACCACAGACCCAGCGTCACGGCGGTCATGGCCGGCTGCAGGGCTCGTGTATCGGCCATGGCGGCCGCGTCCCCCTCCCAGTAGATTTCCCGCAAGGGAAGGCCCGAGGCCTTTTCGGCCAGCGTCCACAGCTCGGCCGCCTCGGCGGAGCTTTCGGCCAGCATCCGGCCCATGCCCTGTTCCTGGGAGCCCTGGCCGGGAAAAAGGATGGCCAGGCGATTTCGACTTGCGCTCACGTTCGCGTCTCCTTACAGATTTTCATGTCTTTTCGGCCGCGATTGGTAGAGCAACAGGCGCAAATGTGCAACGGTCAATTTCACGGGAGAAGAACCATGGCAGCACGCAACGCCGCACCGGAACCGGCTGCCGTCGCCCGTTTGGCGGCCGAACTGGGCCGCACGCTTACCGCGAACCAGGCCGCCTTGCTGGCCGATTACCTCGACGTGCTCCTGCGCTGGCGGCGCAGGGTGAACCTGGTCGGTCCGGCGGACTGGCCGACGATCCTGTCCACCCTGGTGGCCGACTCCTGGCACCTGGCCGATTTTCTGGCCGGCCCGGCCGAAGCGCATCTGCCGGCCGCCTCGCCGCTTGTTCTGCTCGATTTCGGCGCTGGGGCCGGGCTGCCCGGCATTCCCCTGCGGGCCTTTTACGAACGCGGCAGCTACGTGCTGCTGGAATCCCGGGCCAAGCGGGCCATTTTCCTGGGCGAGGCCGTGGATCGGCTGTCCCTGCCGGCGACCCGGGTGGTCGAGGGCAGGGTGGAGCAGACCGTGCCGGGCGTTCTGGCCGCCTGTCCCGACGCCTTCGTCCTGTGCCTCAGCCGGGCCTTCGCCCCTTGGGAGGACTTTCTCGACATCTGCCGGGACCTGGTGCGGCCGCCCATGGCCGTGCTCACCATGACCGGCGGTTTGGCCGGCGAGGCGGGCAGTCTGCCGCCTGGTTGGACAGCCACGGCCCGGACCGCCTATCCGGTGGCGGGAAAGGAACGCTACCTGACGCTGTTCGTCCCGGTGGCATCCATATAGGCATCCTTGAAGATAAGCCGGGTAGCCGTGGCGTCGGCCAGATCGGCCACATCCATCAACTGCTCCAGAAATTCGAGGATCTCGCCTTTCCGTTCCTCGGAGCCGTGCGCGAAGTCAAAGGCCAGGTCGCCGGATTCCATATAGGCCCGCAGTTTGTCGAGGAAGGCGCTATCGAGGAGCGGCAGCGGCATGGGCAACCTCCGCGGTCAATGATGATAGGGCGCACCGACCAGGATGGTGGCCGCCCGGTAGAGCTGCTCGTAGAGGACCACCCGGGCCAGCTCGTGGGGCAGGGTGCCCGGCCCCAAGGCCAGAACCGCATCGGCCCGGGCCAACACTTCGGGCGCCAGACCATGGGGACCGCCGACCACAAATGTCGGCTGGCGTCCCGGGTCCTCGATCAACCGACGCAACCAGGCGGCCAAATCCCGGGAGGCCATGGACCGGCCGCCCTCATCGCAGGCCACCAGAAAATCCCGTGCGCCCACCCGGGCCAGCACGGCTTGCCCTTCCTCGACCTGGCGGCGTTGCGGCTGGGCGGCCTTGCCGTCCCGCAGCACAAGCTCTTCGGCCGGCAAATGGCGACGGAGTGCCGTCAGATAATGCACGGCGGCCTCGCGGAACCAACTGGTCTTGATCTGGCCGATAACAAGCAGACGAAGGGATTTCATGGGGGAACGCCTCCGGGGGCGTCAGACGGCCTGTACCGAAGGGGACAGGCTGTTGTCAAAGGCCGCGGCATGGATTAGGCCGTTCTCGCCTGATGAATGAACGAAGCAACGGGAGAGGCATGCTGTCCGCGAGCGTCCCAATGCGCACGCCATGCTGGCGCCTTGCCGCACTGCTGGTCCTCGTGCTTGCCTTGGCGGACGGGGCCCTCTCCCTGGCGCATGCCCAAGAACTGCATCTGGCCAATCTCGTCCTCAACAATTTCGAAGGAAAAATCCGGGTGCGCTTCGGCGTGGAGCCCTCCAGTCCCGATCACGTCCGGCAAGCCCTCGATGCCGGCGAACGGCTGGCCCTCAAGTGCCGGGCGACGCTCGCCATCAAGCGCAACTACCTCTGGAATCCGAAGATCAGCACGGCCAAACTCGAAAGCGAGCTGCGCCGTCTGCGGGGCGGGGAATACGTCGTGGACCTGCCCGGACAGGGCCCCATGGTGGGCCGGGACGTCGGCGTCCTGCTGCGCAAGGCCTGGAACGAAATCCCGCTCGATCTCGGCCCCTGGGACCGTTTGGAACGCGGCCAGACCTACGTGGTGTCCCTGGAACTGTCCCTGGTGCGTCTCGATGTCCCTCCCTGGCTGCAGCACGGACTGTTCTTCTGGTCCTTCGACGCCGCCCAGCCGGTTTCCTACCAGCTCGACTTCACCTACTAAAATTCGCTTCCTCAATTGCCAACAACGTGGTTTTTCGTATAGTGGATCACAAAGGCAGCCTTGGTGCTTGCTGAGGAGGTCTCGCATGCGGGTAGTGATCGCTGGCGGTTCCGGATTCCTTGGCCGCGCCTTGACCCGCTCCCTGGTTCAGGACGGGCATACAGCGGTGGTGCTGACCCGCCGGGCGGGCCGAGCGGCCGACGACGGCGTGGATTTCGTCATGTGGGATGGCTGTACGGGCAGCCCGTGGGCCGATGCCCTAGATGGAGCCGACGCCCTGGTCAACCTGGCCGGCGAAAACATCGCCAACGGCCTGTGGACCAAGGCGCGGCGGCGAGGCATTCTGGAAAGCCGCCTGCTGGCCGGACAGGCCTGCCTGGAAGCCATCGAACACGTGCAACGCCCGCCGCGTGTGCTGCTCCAGGCCTCGGCCGTCGGCTACTACGGCGACCGGGGCGACACGGTCCTGGACGAGGATGCCCCGGCCGGTTCGGGGTTCCTGGCCGACGTGGCCCAGCATTGGGAAGCGTCCACGGCCGCGGCCGAAACCATGGGCGTCCGCCGGGTGATCCTCCGCACGGCTGTCGTCCTCGGCCGGGACGGCGGGGCGCTGCCGCGCATGCTCACGCCCTTTCGCTATTCGCTGGGCGGACCGTTGGGCTCGGGACGCCAGTGGTTCCCCTGGATCCATCTGGCGGACGCCATCGGCGCCATGCGCTGGTTGATGGAATGTCCCGACGTCTCCGGGCCGTTCAATCTGGTGGCGCCGGGGACCGTGACCCAACGGACCTGGGCCGAAGCCCTGGCCATGAGTCTCGGCCGGCCGGCCCGGTTGCGGGTGCCGGCGACGCTGTTGCGGCTTGCCCTCGGCGCCATGGGCCGGGAACTCTTCCTGGCCAGTGCCCGGGTGCTGCCGCGACGCCTTCTCGAAACGGGCTACGCCTTCCGTTTCCCCAGCCTTTCCGATGCCCTGGCCGATCTTCTTCACGCCGCAACACCCCAACGCCATGACTGACCATTCCTTGCCCGACGCCCCGCGCGTGTTGCTGGTCGCGGACGATTCCCCCCGGACCCTTTCCCTGCGGCAACAGCTCGTCAGTCTGGGGTTCATTCCCCTTGGTCCGGCCGTTTGCTGCGAACAGGGCCTCGATATGGGCGTCCGTCTCCATCCGGATGTACTGCTCCTGGACATGGCGTTGACCAAGACGGTCAACGTCTTCGAAACGGCCGCCCTGTTGCGGGATTGCCTCACGTTGCCCGTGGTACTCCTGGTCGAGCGGGTGGATCGCGGGCTGCTCGGCCGGATCGGGGCCATCGGGGCCAGCGGCTGCCTGGTGGCCCCGGTGCGGGACGCCGATCTGCTGGCCACCTTGGAAACCGCCCGCCACCAGGCCGACCGGGAACAACGACAGCACATCCGGGAACGCTGGATGGAAACCGCCTTCGAAAGTCTGGAAGAGACCCTTCTGGCCATCGATACCGACGAGCTGGTGCGTTTCGCCAACCCCATGGCGGAAACCATGCTCGGCCTTTCCCATGAGGAAATCCTGGGACAGCCCCTGACCAACCTTTATCGGCTGCGCTGTGAGGACCGAATCAACGCCTTTGACCGAACCGCCCATCTGGAATGCCAGTTGGAGCGCCACGACGGCCGCTCCCTGCCCGTGGAAGAGGCCCGTTCCAGCATCGTCGATCGGGCAGGGAGACAACTCGGCACCATGGTGCTGTTGCGCGACATCAGCCGCCGACGCCGCGACGAAGCTTCCCTGCGTCAGTCATTGGAGGATTTGCAGCATATCCTGGAGCAGACCATCAACGCCCTGGCCGTCACTTCGGAGCAACGGGACCCCTTTACCGCCGGCCATCAGCAACGGGTGTCACGTCTGTCCGTCCACATCGCCCAGGGCCTGGGACTGTCCGAGGAAGCCCAGGAAGGCGTCCGGCTGGCCGGCCTGGTCCACGATATCGGCAAGGTCTACATCCCTTCGGAAATCCTAGCCAAATCCGGGGGACTGTCGCCTCTGGAAATGGAGATCATGCGCCAGCACAGCGAAGTGGGCTACCAGATCCTCAAGGATGTGGCTTTCCCCTGGCCGGTGGCCCGCATGGTGCTCGAACATCATGAGCGGATGGACGGATCGGGCTATCCGGGCGGTCTGGTCGGCGACGCCATCCTGCCCGAAGCCCGCATCCTGGCCGTGGCCGATGTGGTGGAGGCCATGACCGCCCATCGTCCCTACCGACCGGCCCGCAGCCTGGACCAGGCCCTGGAGGAAATCCGCAACGGACGCGGCACGCGCTATGATCCGGACGTGGTCGACGTCTGCTTGCACCTGTGCCGGAACGGCGAGTGCTTCTAGGCGTTCTCCCTGATCCAGATAAGGCTTGTCTGACGGCCGGTCGTCCTGTCCCGCCGGTAGGAAAAGAACTGCGGCAGGTCGTGGGTGCACAGGTCCAAACCGAAAATGCAGTCCTCGCGCAGACCGGCCGAGAGGAGCTGCGCCCGGGTCAGCCGCCACAAATCCACCCGCTGCGTGCGCGGATCGAAAAAGGGGCGAAAGGAATCGCCGAATTCCGTTGCGAAACGCTGAAACTCGGCCGCACCCGGACCAAGACTCGGTCCGCGCACGGCCAGCAGGTCCGCCGGGCTCAGGCCATACTGAGCGCAAAAGCCGCGCACGCCCACCCCGATGAAATTCGCCACGCTCCCGCGCCATCCCACATGCAAGGCCGCCACGAATCGTCCCGAGCTATGGGCCAGCAGCACCGGCTGACAATCGGCCGTCTTGATGGCCAGGGCATGGCCGGGCCGGCTGTCGACCATCCCGTCGGCCTCCAAGTTGCTCGGGCAGGTCATGTTATCGCCCGCCGGCTCGAAGGCCAGCTCCACGCCGTGGACCTGCTTGAGGGAATGCCAGACCGCAAAGCCCAACGCCGCCTTGGCGGCCCGCCGGTTGGCCGCGACCAGTCCGGTATCGGCCGCGCCGGTCATGGCCATGGTGGCCCGGGGATCCGCCAGACCGCCGGGAACCGACAGGCCGGTGCCGAAGACGCAGCCGACGCCGGGCACGCCGGGGAAGGCGAAAGGAATAAATATCATACGCGAAACCGATGGGTTGTACGTTCGGTGACCACGGCGTCCATGGGCCGGTCCCAGGATTCGGCCGGCAAGCGGGTCACGATCTGAAAGGCGTAGGCCAATCCCACGACACAGGCCTGGGCCATCGCCGGCAAGGCCAGGAGCCGGTCGTAATAGCCGCCGCCAAAGCCCAATCGCCGGCCGGTCAGGTCGAAGGCCAGGCCCGGGACCAGGATCAGATCGGGGGCGAAGGCCTCGGGCGGCCGGCAACGTTCGGCCGGTGGCTCGGGGATGCCGTATCGCCCCGGCCGGGCTTCGGACAGGGCGGCAATGCGTCCGAGGTCGAGGAATCCCGGCGTATCCGGCCGGCAGCGGGGGAGCAGCAGCCCCCGCCCCTCGGCCAAGGCCTGCCCGGCCAGGGCGCGGGTGTCCACTTCGTTTTTGACGGACAGATAGAGCAGGATGTCGCGCGCCGCCGCCCACTGGGGCAGGGCCAGCACCCGTTCGGTCACGGCAGCCCCGGCAGCAGCCGCCGCTGCCGGGGAAAGCGCCTGCCGCCGGGCCAGCATGTCCTGGCGCACCAGAGCCTTTTTCTCCGCCACAGGGTCGCATGGTTGCAATATGGCCATAACCCCTTCATACTACCAAGCGATGTCAGCCAGGGGAAGCGCCTGGCGGCGAGGGTCTGTCAGGCAAAGGAGGACGCATGGCGAAGGCCACTTTTTGGATCGGCATCGGGGATATTCATGACGACGCGGCGGCTGTCGCGCGCTTGGCCGACAAGTCCGAGCTGGCCGATGCCGCCGGCCTCATCATCAGCGGCGATCTGACCCTCCGCGGCGGCGAAAGCCAGGCCCGGCAGGTCATCGACGCCGCCCGCCGGCTCCGGATGCCTCTCTTGGCCCAGATCGGCAACATGGACCAGTCCACGGTCGACGCCTATCTGACGGCGGAGGGCCTCAACATCCATGCTTCGGGACGGGTCACGCCCGAGGGGGTGGGGATTTTCGGAGTCGGCTGGTCCACACCCACTCCGTGCGATACGCCGAGCGAGACCAGCGAGGCCCACATGGCCGCCTGGCTGGACGAGGCCAAGGCGGCCGTCGCCGGCTGCCACACGCTGCTGTTGGTTTCCCATACGCCCCCCTATGACACGGCGACGGACCGCATCACCTCCGGGGCCCACGTGGGCAGCCGGGCCGTACGGGAATGCATCGAGCAGGTCCAGCCCGACGTCTGTCTGACGGGGCATATCCACGAGGCCAGAGCTGTGGACACCATCGGCCGCACCCTGGTGATCAATCCCGGCCCCCTCTCGGCCGGCGGCTACGCCCGCATCACCCTGGACGCGGACGGACGTTTGACGGCCCAGCTGGCCTCCCTGTAGACGCCACGACGACGAAACGATTTTCCCCGAGGAGGTCAGGAGACGGCCATGCGGCTTTTCAGTTGGAACGTCAACGGACTGCGCTCCGTGGTGCAGAAAGGGTTTTGGGACTGGCTGGCCGCCAGCGACGCGGATGTGGTGGCCGTCCAGGAATCCAAGCTCCAGCCCGGACATGAGGCCGATTTTCCCGGCACGGACCGCTATCAGACGGTCTGGACCAGCTCGACCAAGAAAAAAGGCTATTCCGGGGTCGGCTGCTTCTACCGGACCGCCCCGTTGAGTCTGGCGACGGAATTGCCCGATCCCGCCTTTGGCGGCGAAGGGCGGCTTTTGCAACTGGAATTTGCCGATTTCTACTTTTTCAACGTTTACTTTCCCAACGGTGGCCGAGGCCCGGACCGTTTGGCCTACAAGCTTCATTATTACGAGGCATTCCTGGCCCACGCCGAGACCTTGCGCCGCACCAAGCCCATCGTGGTCTGCGGCGATTTCAATACCGCCCATACCGCCCTGGACCTCAAAAACGCCAAGGCCAACGAAAAAAATTCCGGGTTTCTGCCGGAAGAACGGGCCTGGCTCGACCGCTTCGTGGCTGCCGGCTATGTGGATACCTTCCGCCTGTTCACCCGGGAGGGCGGGCATTATACCTGGTGGGATTACCGCTTCAGGGCCCGGGACCGCGACGTAGGGTGGCGCCTCGACTACTTTTTCGTCTCCGAGGAGCTGACCGGTAAGGTTCGCCGGGCCTGGATCGACAACACGGTCCTGGGTTCGGACCACTGCCCGGTGGGACTCGACATCGATTGCTCGTAAGACCACGTGCGCCGACACGACAAAACCCGCTGCCGATTTCTTTTGACCCTTTCCCCTCCGTTCCTGTAAGGATTGGAAGTGTTTTTCCATTTCCTTCCCCCGGAGGTCTACGATGAAACGATTGTCCACGGCGGGAGTCGCCCTGGTTCTTGTTTTGGCATCCTTTCCGGTTTGGGCCGCAACCGTCTCCCCTGGCGTCAGCGCCGACGCGGCCCTGACCAAACTCAAAGAGGGAAATGCCCGCTTTGCGGCCGGGACCCTGCGTCATCCCAACCAAGACGTCGCCCGTCGCCAGGATACCGGAGCCAACGGCCAGCATCCCTTTGCCGTCGTGCTGGCCTGCGCCGATTCCCGGGTGCCGCCTGAGGTGATTTTCGATCAGGGACTGGGTGATCTTTTCGTGGTGCGCGTGGCCGGGAACGTGGCCGCCACCGACGAAATCGGCAGTATCGAATATGCGGCCGACCATCTGGGTACGGCATTGGTGGTGGTGCTCGGTCATACCAAATGCGGCGCCGTGACGGCCGTCGTCAAAAAAGAACCGACCACCGCGAGCATCGGCAAACTGGTGTCCCCCATAGCGCCCGCGGTCGCGCGCGTGGAAAAGCAGTTTCCGACGGCCAGCCAGGAGGAAATCATCCGCCGATCCGTCGAGGCCAACGTCTGGCAGGCCATAGCCGATACGTACAAAACGAGTTCCCTTCTGAAGCGCCTGGCAGCCCAGGGCAAAGTGAACATCGTCGGGGCAATCTATGACGTCGATTCCGGCCAGGTCCGCTTTCTCGGAGAACACCCCCAGAAGAAAACGCTTCTCCAATAGGCATCTGCGTGGAGCGGCCCAAAAGGGCCGCTCTTTTCTTTTGACGCCGTCCCCTCGGAAATTCTAGGAAAGCGGCGTGACACCGTTCGTCCTGGCTGTTTTTCTTCTGGTCTATGCCGGCATGATCCTGGGGAGACTGCCCGGTCTGGCCCTGGACCGGACCGGCGCGGCCGTGCTCGGGGCCATCGCCCTGATCGTCGGCGGTACCCTCACCGCCGGCCAGGCCATCGCCGCCATCGACGCCCCGACCATGGCGTTGCTGTTCGGGCTCATGGTCGTCTCGGCCCAGTTGCGGTTGGGGGGCTTCTACACGGCCGCCACCCGGATGTTCGCCACGGCCACCGCCGCACCGGCCGGCCTGTTGGCCCGAGTCATGGGCGTGGCGGCGCTGCTCTCGGCCGTCCTGGCCAATGACATCGTCTGCCTAGCCATGACGCCGATTCTGGTGGAAAGCACGCTCGCCCGGGGACTCTCGCCCATTCCCTATCTGCTCGGCTTGGCCATGGCCGCCAATCTCGGTTCGGCCGCCACACTGATCGGCAACCCGCAAAACATGCTGATCGGCCAAGTGACCGGCCTGTCCTTTGCCGGCTACATGGCGGCGGCCTGGCCGTGCGTCCTGGTCGGCCTCGCCGTGGCCTGGGTGACCATCGTTCTGGCCTACCGGGGCCGGTTCGGCGGTCCGGTCATGCGCTTGCACGTGGCGTCGCCGCCGTTTGACGGCTGGCAGTCGGCCAAGGGACTGACCGCCCTGGCGGTCTGCATCCTCTTTTTTGTTTGGGGCGTTTTCCCTCGGGAAAACGTCGCCCTGGCCTGCGCCGGCTGCCTGCTTCTGAGCCGCCGCATGGCCTCACAACGGACCCTGGCCATGGTCGACTGGCAGCTCCTGCTGCTGTTCCTGGGACTGTTCGTGGTCAATCGGGAGGTGGAGGCGACCGGCATTCTCTCGGCCCTCGACCAGGGACTCCAAGCGGCGGGCCTGGATCTTTCCCGGCCGGGCTGGCTGTTTTCCCTGACGGCGGTCCTGTCCAACGTGGTCTCCAACGTGCCGGCGGTCATGCTGCTGCTGCCCGGCCACGCCAACCCAGAGCAGGGGACCCTGCTCGCCGTCTCCAGCACCATAGCCGGAAACCTGCTGCTGCCGGGAAGCATCGCCAATCTCATCGTCGCCGACCAAGCCCGGTCGCTCGGCGTCCGGCTGGGAGCCCTGGAGCACGCCACGGTCGGACTGCCCGCCACCGTGGCGACGTTGCTCCTCTCCGGCTGGTGGCTCCTACGGTGACCGAAGGAAACGCTATGGAACTGGTACGCGCGGCCGTGGCCTCGGGATTTTTCCGCGAAGCGGATACGGCCATCTTCATCCATGATCTGGACGGCCTCGAAGCGGGCTTTGCCGCCGTGCGGGCGGCCTTTCCGCCCGAGACGCTCTCGGCCGTGGCCGTGAAGGCCAATCCCTTGCCCCGGCTCCTCCGCTTTTTGGCCCAGCGCGGCGCCGGAGCCGAGGTGGCCTCGCTCCCGGAGTTGCATTTGGCCTTGACCGCGGGCGTGCCGCCGGAACGCATCGTCTTCGACTCGCCGGCCAAAACCCGGGAGGAGCTGCGTGCGGCCGTGCGGCTCGGAGTCCACATCAACGCCGACAACCTGGACGAGCTGGACCGGTTGGCCGAACTGGCAAACGAACCGGGCCTGCCCGCGCCGTCGGCCGGGCTGCGCGTCAATCCCCAGACCGGCCTCGGCCGCATCCGATCCACGAGCGTGGCCGGCCGCTATTCCAAATTTGGCGTCCCCCTCCAGTCCCAGGCGCGCATCCGAGAGGCCTTCGCCCGCTATCCCTGGCTCTGCGGACTCCATGTCCATGTGGGCTCCCAGGGCTGTCCTCTGGAGCTGCTGACAGCCGGCAGCGCGGCCGTCTTCGATCTGGCCGAAACGATCAACCGCGAGCAGGGGCCTGGCCGGGTGCGACTGTTCGACCTGGGCGGCGGCCTGCCGGCCCTTTACCGGGACGGTGACCGGCCGACGGACGCCCCGAGCTATGTCGCCGCCCTGAAGGAACGATGCCCAGCACTTTTTACCGGCCTCTACCGGATCATTACGGAATTCGGTCGGGTACTCCACGCCCCCCAAGCCGTGGCCGTCAGCCGGGTGGAATACGTCAAACGCCAACCCGGCCATCGCACGGCCATCCTACACCTTGGAGCCGACGCCTTTGTCCGGGAATGCTACCAGCCCAAGGCCTGGCCGCATCGGGCCGTCCTGCTGGATGCGGCCGGCCGGGAAAAGCAGGGTCCGACCGCCGTCTGGCACCTAGCCGGTCCATTGTGCTTTTCCGGCGACTTTCCCGTCCGGCGGGCGCGCCTGCCGGACGTCGCGCCCGGGGACCTGATCGCCATCCGCGATGTCGGGGCCTACGCGCTCGGCATGTGGTCGCGCTATAACAGCCGGCAGATTCCCCGAATCATCGGACGGTACGACGGACGGTTCGTCATCCTGCGGGAGCGGGAGACGCCCATGGATGTCGTGCGTTTTTGGGAAGGGGGGGCGAGCGCGACGGGCGACGACCTCGGCTGAGGTCCGTCGCCGTCGGTCAGTGCGACGGATGCGCGGGACGCCGTGGCGGGGATGCCGGTTCGAAGCGTCCCAGCAGGAAATCGACTTCTTCCCGTGTCAGGATGCCGAAAGCCGTTTGCCCGGGATTGTGCTGCCGTTGGAAGCGGGCCAGGGCATGCCGGGCCTTTTCCCTGAGGGATTCCGGGGAAACCGGCAACAGGCAGATCCCGGCGATGCGGTCTTCGGCCAGGGCGCGCATGACCGGATCGGGGCAGGGGGGATGGGTCAGGAGGATGACGGCAATGCCGGGGCTCTCCCGGTGCAGATTGTTCACAAAAGCCGCACCCGCGTCGGCATTGGCCATGACCTCGCAAAAAGCCGCATGACACGGCCCCTGCCGGGCGACCAGAGCCAGGGCGTCTTCCGGAGAACCGGCGGCCAGCACCGCATAGCGTTCCGACAGGGCGCCGGCTAAAGCGGCCAGCTCCGGAGGGTCGGAACACACGAGAAGGATGCGGACAGGCGCCACGGTCGCCTCCATAGGCGTTTCGCGGCAGCCGAACCGGCAAAAAGTGAAAGCGTATGGCTGCCGCCGGCTTAGATCCTGCAAGAACCAAACCGAGTCAGCAATCACGCCGGATTTTTCTGACGGCCACGCGGGAGGGCGGCATTTTTTGCCGGCGTCAGGGGCAATGCCCCTCTGCCTTGTAGCTCTTGAGAAAGGCACAATCACCGAGATCACAGGCCTTGGTATAGTCGGCGCATGCCTGCGGCTGGTTACCCAACCGCTCGTAGGCGTAGCCACGGTTGGTGAAGAAGGCGGCGTCGGACGGCTTCATGGAGATGGCCCGATCATAGTCGGGCAGGGCATCCTGCAGCCGACCGGAGTTGGCGAGCACGTTGCCGCGATTGTTGTAGAGTTCGGGATCGGCGGGATCGGCGGCAACGGCCTGGTCGAGGGCGCTGAGGGCCTTCGTGAAATCCTTGGCTTTCGCGGCCTTGGCTGCCTTGACGGCAAGCTGGCGCGCCTTTTTGGGATCGCGCTTGGCCGCAGGCGTCGGCATCTTGGCGGCGGGCTGCGCCGGCGGGGCCTGGGCGGCGGGTGCCGGCGGGGCCTGGGCGGCGGGTGCCGGCGGGGCGGCAACCGCGGGAGTGTTTTCATGCGTATCCCAGATGATGGACCGGGGGTCCGGCGTCGCCCCGGTCGGGTGCACCGGATCGGGGATCGCCAATTTCTCAGGCTGGTGGAAGCTCGGCGGCGTGGCATTGGCCGCGGCCCGCTTATCCTGTGCCTCCTGCTGCTGCGCGGCGGCCCGCAACGCCGCATCGGCCTCCTGCATCTTCTGCAAACGGCGTTGCAGGACCTCCTGCGGCGTCATGGCCCAGGAAGAAAAAGCGCCCCCTGTCGCCAGACAACAGACCAGAAAAAAGAGCATTCCGCGCATGCTGCCCGATCCTCGGGAATCTATCCCCGTATGGCCCCTACGGCCTAGCCGGAATGGTAAGCACTTGGCCGTCGCGCAGGGTGTCCGGCGGCATGTTGCCATTGGCCCGGACGATGGCATCCACGCTCACGCCGAAACGTTGCGCGATCCTGGACAGATTGTCTCCCCGCACCACGGTGTATTGGGTAGCTTCGCCCGGATTTTGGGCGCCGGACTTGCCTTTCTGAAGCTTTTTCCTGCCCTTGACCGTCGCGGCGGACGAACGGATGGCTTCGCTTGCCGGAGGCGCAATCTCGATGACCTCTTCCCCCTTATAGGGAACGGCCGGCTGGTTGATGTCGCCGGCGGCATTCCCGGCGGCAGGAGCCGAGGCGGACGGCGCCTTTTCCGCCGCCGCGCGCAGGGTACCGTCTTTCACGAACCGATGGTATTCGCTCTCGGAAAGGGTGCCGTCATGATCCGTGTCCACCTCTGCGAAGGTCTCTCGGGTAAGGCCCGGGAACACGAACAGCAGTTCCTCGTAGGAAATTTTTCCATCCGTGTCGTGGTCGACATTGCGGAAGGACTCCTTGTTCCCTCCGGAGCAGGCCGTCACCGCCAGCAGAAGGCTGACTCCTATAAGCGTCAAGATTGGCCGCATAGGCTCCTCATTTTTGGCACAAAAGCCACCCTGCCGGTATCACCGGCGTCGATTGACTGCTTGTGTTAGCACGTGGGTGACAGGCAAGTCACGTGAAAAAAAATTGAGAGAACCCTTCGAATTACCCGAAAAGAAAGGCTCTTTTTGATGACGGCGAGCGTGTTCTCTGCCATACAGGAAGGCGGCCATTCGCCGCCACGCTTTGGATTGAAGATTGCCGGCAAAATGCGTAGGCAGATGCCTACCGCACGCGGAAGCGTTTCGTCACCGGTGTGGCGCCCGGACTTCAAATCCGGTGGGATGTCGCAAGGCGTCCGGTAGGTTCGACCCCTATACGCTTCCGCCAATCCCGGTTTCCGTTTACCCACCGCCGAGGCAATGTTTGTCCCCAGGCAAACAACCAGGCCTTTTCCGGACGCAACGCTCCAGTCCCGGGCCGCCGAAGCACGATCTCCCACAGAAAAACGACGACCCCCTTGACGCAAGAACATCACGGGTTTATAATTTCGTAGTTTAACTATCAGCAAGGTAGGTCGTGATGGCCGATACTTTGGATACATGCGCTCGGGAATTACTGGAAGTCATGCCCCTGGTCATGCAGCATCTGCGGCAGACCATGCGGGGGCAAGCCGCCCAGGACCTGCGCGTTCCGGAACTGCGGACCTTGGCCTTCCTCCGGCACAACGCCGGCTCCAATCTGACCGATCTGGCCGAATACATTGGTGTTTCCTTACCTTCGATGTCAAAATTGATCGATAACCTCACGTACCGGGGACTCGTCAGCCGCGAACCCGACGTCGCGGACCGACGGCGCATTCGCCTCTCCCTGACCGCGGCCGGAGAAACCGAACTGACGGCGGCGCGAAAAGCGGCCAAGGCCGCCTTTATCGACAAGTTGACCCAGCTGGACCATGGGGATATTGACGCCGTTACCCGAAGCCTGCATCTCCTGCGACGTCTGTTCGTCAGCGCGCCCGCCGGGGCGACCGTTTCTCGACGCGCAGACTCCGGCCTCTGCTGAACGACATTCCGGCTGCCCGCGATTCGGCAGCATAGTGACGGCCCCGCCCAAACGGTTGCGAACCAAGGCCAGGGCGGCAAGGTTTTTCACGGCCTATGCTCAAAGCGCTTGCCCGCTCCTTTCATCACCGCAACTTCCGGCTTTTTTTCACCGGACAGTTCATCTCTCTGATCGGTACATGGATGCAGTCCGTGGCCCTGTCCTGGCTGGTCTACCAGCTCACGAACTCCAGCTTCTATCTGGGAATTATCGGATTTCTCAATAATCTTCCGGTGTTTATTCTCGGCCTCTGGGGAGGCTATTTGGCGGATCGTTGGGACAAACGCGCCCTGCTGCTCGGGACGCAGATTGCCTACATGCTCCAGGCCCTGACCCTGGCCTTCCTGACTTTAGGTGGTGCCGTTACCTTCTGGAGGGTGGCCATCCTGGCCGTGTTGGCCGGTGCCATCACGGCCGTAGACATGCCGACTCGGCAGGCCTTTGTCGTGGAGATGGTGGGGCGGGAGGACCTGCACAACGCCATCGCCCTGAACTCTTCCATGTTCAACAGCGCCCGCATTCTCGGGCCGGCTCTGGCTGGCCTGCTGGTGGCCGCCATCGGCGAGGGCTACTGCTTCCTGGTCAACGGCCTCAGTTATCTGGCCGTCATCGCCAGTCTGCTGCTCATGCGCCTTTTACCCACACCGCAAAAGGTCGCGCCGGCGCCCATGCTGACCCATCTGGCCGAGGGGCTGGCCTATGCCTGGCGTGACCGTCCCATCCGGGCCATTTTGCTCGGCATGGTGGTCCTCAACATCTTCGGCGCGTCCTACATGGTGCTCATGCCGGTCATGGCCGATGCCGTGCTCGGCCAGGGCGCTCGGGGCCTGGGCTTCATCATGGCCACCACCGGCCTCGGCAGCGTGGTGGCGGCCTTGGTCCTGGCCCTGCGGCGCGAGGGCAAGGGACTCGACCGTTGGCGGATCGCCTCAGGCGTAGGTTTCAGCCTGGCCCTGGTGCTTTTCGCCTGGTCGCGTCGGTATTGGCTCTCCTTGCTTCTGGCGTCAGTCATCGGCTTTTGCCTGATCTTTTCCTTCGCCGCCGCCAACACCGAGCTGCAACTGCGCAGCCCTGACGCCATGCGCGGTCGTATCATGTCGCTCTATGCCATCACCCTGGTGGGCATGGCGCCGTTCGGTTCGCTCCTGGCCGGCGGGGTGGCCGGGCTCTTCAACGCCCCCCTGGCCATCGGCCTGACAGGCGCCCTGTGCGGCATCGCCATCATCGTCTTGACCATCACTCACGCCTAAGCCGTTCCGCAATCCACAACGAAAGACCACGGCGCCCGCGCACTCGATGGGAACTGGAGGAGAAGATGCCTCCGGCGGCCAAAGGGCGCTGCCCTTTGGGAACCTGTCTGATTTGCGTACGATGGAGTGCGGAAGGGCGGCAGTACCCTGACAAGTTCCGCCGGGCGAACGCCGTCGAAGAGCGAAAAGGCATAAAAAAAAAGCGCGAGTCGCCTCGCGCTTTCAAGGGAAGCCGGACACCCGGCCGCAACCGTTACCGCTGCTTCCTTTCGGACCTGACGGGGTTGGCGGCGCGGCCGCCGCCCGGCTTCCCCAAATTTGTGGCGGAGAGGGAGGGATTTGAACCCTCGGTACCCGTCAAGGTACATACGATTTCCAATCGTACTCCTTCGGCCGCTCGGACACCTCTCCGCGAAGCACTGGCAAATAGCCAAGATCGCCGGTCCTGGCAAGGAAAAATTGCCGATTAGGCCAATTTTTTTCCCGTAAGGACCTCAAATGCTTTCACGTACTTCTCCCGGGTCTTGGCGATCACGTCCTCGGGGAGCTGGGGCGCGGGCGGCTGTTTGTTGAAGCCGATGGATGTCAGCCAGTCGCGCAAATACTGCTTGTCGTAGCTCGGCTGGCTCGTGCCCGGCTCATAGCCATCGGCCGGCCAGAAGCGCGAGGAATCCGGGGTCAGCACCTCGTCGATGAGGATCAGCCCGTTGTCCGTCAGGCCGAATTCGAACTTGGTGTCGGCGATGATGATGCCGCGCTCCCGGGCGTAGTCCCGGGCCTGGGCGTACATGGTGAGGCTCAGGTGCTCCACCTTGGCGAACACCTCGCTCCCGATCATGTCCTTGGCCTGGGCCAGGGTGATGTTCTCGTCGTGGTCCCCGATCTGCGCCTTGGTGGACGGGGTGAAGATCGGCTCGGGCAGAATCTGGGACTCGACCAGGCCGGCCGGCAGGGCATGACCGGAAATGGTCCCCGTCGCCTGATAGTCCCGAAGCCCGGAACCGGTGATGTAGCCGCGCACGATGCACTCGATGGGCAGCGGCTTGGCCTTCTTGGCCACGATGGCCCGACCGTCCAGCAGGTAGGAGAACGGCGCCAACGGCGCGGGAAAATCCGCCGTTTCCGTGGTCAGCAAATGGTTGGGGATCAGGTCCCGAAACCGGTTCATCCAAAACAGCGTGATCTGATTTAAGATCACGCCCTTTTGCGGAATGGGGTTCGGCATGATGACGTCATAGGCCGAAATGCGGTCCGTCGTGACGATCAGCAGCCGATCCGAGGCAATTTCATAAATATCACGCACCTTGCCCCGGGAGAGCAGGGGATAGACCGGAAAATCGGTCAGGGTCACGGTTTCCATGACTACCTCGCTTTAGACTTTGAACGGCATTCCACGCTTTGGGCGTGGGCTTCCAGGTTTTCCAGCCGGGCCAGCCGGGCGATGGCGGCCCCGTGGGCGGGCAAATAGCCCGGTGCGGCGGCGATCAGGCTGGTTTTCTTCGTAAAGGTGGCAACGGACAGGGCCGAGGAGAAACGGGCCGTGCCCATGGTCGGCAGCACGTGGTTGGGGCCGGCGAAATAGTCGCCCACCGGTTCCGGGCAGTGGTGGCCCATGAAGACCGCGCCGGCGTGGCGAACCTTGCCGACCAGGCTCCAGGGGTCGGCCACGGCCAGCTCGAAGTGTTCCGGGGCCATGGTGTTGATGCAGTCCAGGCCGATGTCCAGGTCGGGCACGACCACCAAGGCGCCGAAGTCGCGCAGGGAGGCTGCGGCGATGTCCTTGCGGGGCAGCCCCGGCAGGCGCTTTTTCAAGGCCTCGGCCACGGCGTCGAGCAGGGCCGCGTCCGGCGAAACGCAGATGGCGGCGGCCATGGGATCGTGTTCGGCCTGGGAAAGCATGTCGGCGGCCAACCAGTCGGGATTGGCCGACGCATCGGCCAGAATGGCGATTTCACTCGGACCGGCGATCATGTCGATGCCCACGGTACCGATCAAAAGCCGTTTGGCCGTAGTCACATACATGTTGCCCGGTCCGGCGATGACGTCCACCGGCGCGATGGAGGCGGTTCCCCGGGCCAGGGCGGCAATCGCCCAGGCGCCGCCCACCCGGTATATCTCGGTGACGCCGCAAACCGACGCGGCGGCCAGCAGATGCGGGTTGAGCGAACCGTCGGCCCTGGGAGGGCTCACCACCACGATGCGTTCGACGCCGGCCACCTGGGCCGGAATGGCATTCATGAGCAGACTGGAAAGCAACGGCGTCTCGCCGCCGCGTCCGCCCGGAACGTAGCAGCCGGCCGCATCCACCGGGGAAACGATCTGCCCCAGGGTGGTGCCGTCGGCAGCCGGCACGAACCAGGACTGTTCCTTTTGCCGTTCATGGAAGGACCGGATGTTGTCGGCGGCTTCGACAATGGCCGCCATGTCGGCGTCGGGCACGGTCTGCCGGGCGGCGTCGATTTCCTCGGCGGAGACGGCCAGCTTGGTGCCGTCGAAGGGGGCGCAGTCGAAGCGTTCGGTATAGTCCACCAGCGCCGCATCGCCACGGTCGGCGACGGCGTCGATGATAGCGCGAACCTGCTCGGCAATATCGCCGGAGGCATCCTCGCGGTTGGCGAGCAGGGTACGCAACGGACCGAAATCCTTGGGACCATGAACGGTCATGCGGGAGCAGGGCATGATAAGATCCTTGAAAACACTGAAGGTTGACGAAAAAATTCTTTCTACGCCAAGGCCTTCCGAATGTCGAGGCGGCCCCGGCCGTCCGTGGCTATGCCGTCGGCGGCTCGCACCTTCCCGCGCAGCCCCGGCCCGGCGACACGTCGGGCTCCTCGCCCGCGGCAAGCCGTTTGGCCAGGGCGAGCTGTTCCGAACGGCAGACGGCCTGGCCGTCGATGACCGCGGCCAGCACCCGACGCAGGATGGCCGCATAGCGGGGACCGGGCTCGACGCCCAGGTCGCGCAAATCATTGCCCGTCACCTCGACATGCTTGGAGCGCAAGGTCGTCAGATGGAGGGAGACATACTTCTGTAACGGTTCCCGTGGATTCCGTGCCATGATGAACAGCGCCCCCTCCAGCGGCAACGGCTCCAACAGAAAATACAGCTCGGAGAGCGGGCCCTTGTGGTACTCCCAGTTAAAGAGCCCCTGGGCGGTCGCCCGGATCTGACCGCGCAACCGGGCGATGTCGCCGGCCACCCGTTTGGAGAAGTTGAGCCGCCGGGCGATGGCGTCGAATTCCTCCGGGGAAAGCCCGTTGCACATGGCCAGAAAGTAGACCAGCCAGACGTGCGGCGTGGGGTCGATGTAGAGCAGCCGATACCAGTTGATGACGTTTTCGACCTCCAGGAGCACCGCCTCCCGGGCCGGGGTCAAGGCCAGCAGGGGGTGGATGGCCGCCAGGAGCTTGTACTCCTGCATGCGGCGCAGGCAGGCCAGCGGCATCTTTTCCTGGAGGATCAGCCGCAACTCGTGAAAGACCCGGGCGCCGGACAGCTTGTGGAAGAAATTATGCTGTACGGCGTTCTTGATGAGCCGGTCGGTCTGGCCGCCGATCCGGAAGCCGAAGCGCTCGCTGAATCGGATGGCCCGGACGATCCGCGTCGGATCCTCCACAAAACTCAAGGAGTGCAAGACGCGCAGCACCCGCTCCTTGATGTCGCGTTGGGCCCCGAAAAAATCCACCAGGTCGCCGAAACGCTCCGGAGACAGATGCACCGCCAGGGCGTTGACCGTGAAATCCCGCCGGTACAGGTCCATCTTGATGGAGGAGAGTTCCACCGTGGGCAGGGCGGCCGGGTATTCGTAGTATTCGAGTCGGGCGGTGGCCACATCCACCCGTTGGCCGTCGGGCAGGATGACCACGGCGGTCTTGAACTTGGGGTGGGCCTTGGAGCGGCCGCCGCAGTGCTCGGCCAGGGCGGCCGCAAAGGCGATGCCGTCGCCTTCCACGACCAAGTCCATGTCCGTGTTCGGGCACTTGAGCAGCACGTCCCGGACGAAGCCGCCAACGACATAGACGGCATAGCCCATATCCCGGCCCAGGGTACCGGCCTTGCGCAGAAAGGCCAGCAAGTCCTTGGGCAGACGCTCCCGCAGCACCCCGGCGATGTTGCGCTCCTTTTTGCGCTCGGGCAGCAGCGACTCCGGAATCCGCGACGGTTCCTTGACCAGGACGTTGACCAAGTCGGTGCGGGTGACCACGCCGACCAGCATATCCTTTTCCACCACCGGGGCCAGCCGCTGGCGGCGCCCCAGGATAATCTCCATCAGCGGATACAGGTCGGTGTCCGGGGTGACCACGTCCGGTTCGCGGATCATGTACTCCGATACCGGCACCTTCCCCAGGCCGTGCTTGATGGCCTTGTCCATGATGTCGTGCTCGATGACCCCGACACAACGGCGATTTCCCTGGGCGACCACCACTGGGAGGGCCTTGAGGCCGTACCGCGTCATAATCTCCTGGGCCTGGCGCATGGAGGCGTTCTGGTCGATGGACACGGCCGGCTTGCTCATGATCTGGCGCACCAGGATCTGGGGATTGATCTGGGAGTAGAGCAGGCCGAACAATTCCTCGCGCACCTGGGTCAAGGTGAGATTCTTGATGGAGGCCGAGGCTGCGTAGGGATGGCCGCCGCCGCCCAGGGAGGCGCAAATCTTGCCCACGTCCACGTCCGGACTGCGGGAGCGGGCGACCAGATGCACCCGGTCACCCATCAGGCCGATGGCGAAGAGCACTCGCAGGTTCTCCATCTCCAAAAATTTGTGCACGAGCAGGGCGAAGTCGCCCACGTACTCGTCGGAGGTCGCCTCGGCGATGACCACCTCCACGCCGTTGATCTCGTGGGTCTGGGCCGACTCGATGAGCTGGCTCATGATCGTGATCTGTTCCGCGGAAAGCTCCCGGACCATCAAATCGGCGATGACGCCCACGTCCATGCCCCGGGATTTGAGCCAGGCGGCCGCGCCCAGGTCGTGCTCGGTGGTGGAGGCAAAGGTGAACGAGCCCGTGTCCTCGTAAATACCGAGTCCGAGGATGGTCGCCTCATCCGTGGTCAAAGGCACATCCCGGGCCATGATCTCGTCCATGATGATGGCGGTGGTCGAGCCCCAGGGTTTGACCACCGCCTTGGCGGCGGCCACGTCGTCCTCGCTGTCCGGGTGATGGTCATAGGTATGGATCACCAGATCGGGATTGGCGAACACCGGCTCGACGTGCGGCACCCGGGAGCGCTGCCGGGTATCGACCATGACGAGCTGGCGCACGCTCTTCGGATCGATGTCCTTAAAATTCTTGAAATTAAACATATAGGTCGCGCTCTGGATGAAAAAATGCCGGAGGTTCTTCTCCTGGCTGCCCGGAAAAATGAGGGTGGCGCCGGGATAGAGCTTGCCGGCGGCAATGATGGCAGCCAGACAGTCGAAATCGGCGTTGGCGTGTCCGGTAATGATAATGGGCGCGGCCGGCAGGGTGGGTTTGGCTGGGAATGTCATAGTGAAGTCTTAAAGAAATTTTAAAAAGACAAGAAAAGCACGCTGTTCTGTGGCCAGCTGGCAGCGCCGCAGCCCAAAATTCCCTTCGGAGACGGCAGCGGCATCCTATTCCTCATGGCTCCGGTCGCGCGAGCGCGGATGGTGGGTCCGATGCACGGCGAGCAGCCGGGCGGCCTGGACATGGGTATAAATCTCCGTCGCGCTGATGTCGGCATGGCCGAGCAACATCTGCACCGACCGCAGATCGGCGCCGCCTTCCAACAAATGGGTGGCAAAGGAATGTCGCAGGCTGTGCGGATGGATACGGGTGGAAATCCCGGCCACCAGGGCATAGCGCTTGAGCATTTTCCATACGGCCTGCCTGGTGAGGCCTTTACCGGAACGGTTGAGAAAAACAATCTCCGCCTTGGGGTGGAAGGCACCGCGCACGCTGCCCAAATAGGTGGACAGGAACTCCTGGGCCAGGGCGTGGATGGGGATGAGCCGTTCCTTGGCCCCCTTGCCGAAGACCCGGAGCAGACCGGCCTGGGCGTCGTAATCACCCGGCGCCAACCCCACCAGCTCCGAGACCCGCAGACCGGCGGCGTAGAGCAGCTCCAGCATGGTCCGGTCTCGATAGCCGAGCGGGGTGGTCATGTCGGGAGCGGCCAGCAAGCGCTCGACCTCCTCGCGGGAGAGGACATCCGGCAGCAGTCGAGGAAGCTTCGGATTCTCGACCAGGGCGGCCGGGCTCTCGGGCAGCCAGCCTTCCTCGGCGGCAAAGGCGAAAAAACCGCGAAGGGCGGAAAGGTGCCGGGCCAGGGAGCGATTGGCCAAGCCCCGACTCCGCAAATGCAGGAGATAGAGGAAAATCGTCTCGTCACCGACCGTCTCCAGGGCCGTCCCATGCTCGTTTAAAAAAGTTAAAAATATAGTTAAATCAGAAGAATAGGCCGATAGCGAACGCTCGGAAAGCCCCTTATCGACAAGCAGGTGCTCCAAGTACCGATCCAACCAGGGATGGACCGGAGGCGCGGGAGGAGAGGTGGTGTCACGTTGCATACGCAGTCACTGTTCCGTGTTTCTGCCACGATTCGCCGTGGCCTTCAACGCCGCCGGCCATCCGGCCCCGGGAAGAGGCCGACTTGACACGGCCTTCGCGTCTTCTTTACTCCTGTGCCGTGTCGAAGACGGCAGGCCGGTCGGCACCCGCAACGCCCCGAACTTTCGCCGGCTCCGGTTCCGTCCTCCGGCCGGCCGATTCCCGATTGTCCGACATATTGAGAGCAAAACGTATTACCAAACGGTATACGATTCGAAGTCACTTCAAGCAACACGCCGAACGAGGGTACGGAGACAGCGTGACGCAAGGCCAGACGGTACGCGCTTTTCTCGGTCTCGGGTCCAACCTGGGCGACCGAACAGGCCGGTTGTACGCCGCGCGGATGCGCCTGGCAGGGCTGGTGGATACCGTCCTGGTCCAATCCAGTCCCCTCTATGAAACCGCCCCCTGGGGAGATCCGGATCAACCCGACTATCTCAATCAAGTCGTCGCCTTGGACCTGGGGCCGACCTGGACGCCGACAGCGCTTTTGGCCGCCGTCGGAGCCATCGAAACGGCCGAAGGGCGGACACGCGATCCCCGCAGGCGATTCGGTCCCCGCACGCTCGACGTGGATATCCTGCTGTACGGCACCGTCCACCTGGAAAGCCCCTCGCTGGTCATTCCGCATCCGCGGCTGCGCGATCGGGGATTTGTCCTGATTCCCCTGGCGGATATCGCGCCTGACGCGCCGATTGCCGATGCCATCGGCGGTACGGTCGGACAGGCGCTGGAAAAACATGCTTTCCAACATCCGGAAACGCGCTTAACCGTAAGGGCATATACTGGTCCTGACCGGACCTGACAAAGGAAACGCGCTATGTATCGTTTGCTCATCGTGCTGGCGGCCGGCTTTATCCTCTATAAGTTGTTTCTCGGCGACCGAAGCCGCAAACGCGACCAGGAAGCCGCCTCGAAAAAGCAGATGGCGGCCACGGGCGAAATGGTCAAGGACCCGGTCTGCGGCACCTATGTGCCGGTCAACGCCGGCATTCGCGTCCGCGACGGCGACACGGTCTATACGTTTTGCAGCTACGAATGCCGGGACGCCTTCCTGAAGCGTCTGGAGGCCTCGCGGTCCCAGGCCGTCGATGCGACACCAACCCAGCAACCAGAAGAAGAGCCCCGGCGGTCGTAAGGCCGCCGGTCGGAGAGGGACGTCCCCCCTTCCGTGGCCAATCGTATTTGTCTCATAATGTAAATTATGTTAACTTTGATCCGAAATAGGCTCGCCGAAAGCGACACACCACCCCCGGGGATCTCGCCGCGTACCACGGATCGGTCTAGGTCTATTCTTGAAGACAGATCGTATCGAATCTATCGATTTGACCTTGTCCCCAGCTCCTGCGCTACCATAGGCCGCAAGGAGTTCTTTTCATGGAAAACCATCTCGATTGCCGCGGGCTGGCCTGTCCGCAACCCGTTCTGCGCTGCAAGCACTGCCTGGAGACCGAACATCCGTCCCACCTGACCGTCACCGTGGACAACGACGCCGCCCGGGAAAATGTCGGCCGCTATCTCGGCCGCGAAGGCTACGCCGTGTCCGTAACCGACGAAGGAAACGGCATTTTCCTGCTTGCGGCCACGGACAACGCCACCGCCCAAAGCGCGCAACCATCCCCTGCCCCGTCCGTCGCACCGGTGGCGACGGACGAGACGACGTCCAAAACCGTCGTATTCATCACGGCCGACACGATCGGCCGGGGGGATGCGACCCTGGGGGCCAAGCTGATGGTCAATTTCTGCGCCACGTTGCTGGAAATGGAGGACCTGTGGCGCATCATCCTCCTCAACGGCGGCGTCAAGCTGGCCGTTGCCGAAAGTCCGGTGCTCCATGCGCTCCAGGAATTGCAGGCCGCCGGCGTCTCCATTCTGGTCTGCGGCACCTGCCTGGACTTTTTCGGCATTCTCCAGCAAAAAGTCGTTGGCGAGACCACCAATATGCTTGACGTGGTCACCAGTCTGGCCCTCGCCGATAAGGTGATCCAGATTTGACGGAGCCTGCATGCCGGAACAGCCAGCCACCTTCTTTTTGCCCACCAAACGCCTGGACAGGGATCGTATCCTGGCCATCGCCCAGGAAATCGCCGTCAGCCCGACCTCCGCGTCCCTGTCCCTGATCCCCTTGGGCGTCATCATCGTCAACGAAACGCGCCAGATCGTCTACGCCAACGCGCCGTTTCTCACGCTGATCGAAACGCCACGCTTCGAGGATGTCGCCGGCAAGCGACCGGGCGAGGCCCTGGGCTGTTCGCACGCCTGGGAGATGGCCGGCGGCTGCGGCACCAGCCGCTTCTGCCGCTACTGCGGCGCTGCCAAGGCCATTGTCAAAAGCCTGGGAGGCGCACGGGATACGCAGGAGTGCGCCATCACCCGCAACGTCGAGGCCCAGACGGACGCCCTCAACCTACAGGTGTGGACCGCGCCGTTTCAGGCCCAAGAGCATCAGTTGGTCCTCAGTTCCATTTTGAATATCGGTCATGAAAAATCCCTGCATGGTCTTGAACGCATCTTCTTTCACGACATCATGAATGCCGTCTCCGGCATCAAGGGACTGCACGACCTGTTCAGCCTGGAACTGCCGTCCACATACGGCGCCGAACTGGAGCTTCTCCATACCTCCATCGAGACCATCCGCGACATCATCGAATCCCATAAGGACTTCACCGCCGTGGAAGCCCGGGAGTATCAGCCGACGTGCTCATGCATCGAGTCCCGGGACCTGCTCCACAAACTGGCCGCCTATTGCCAGCTCTACGATCCCGAAGGGCGCAAGCACCTTATCGTGGCGGAATCGGCCGTCTCCCTGCCGGTTCGGACGGATACGCGGATCGTGCAACGCATTCTGATCAATATGGTCAAGAACGCCCTGGAGGCGTCAAAGCGGGGGGAGACCGTCACCCTGGACTGCCGCCCCGGGACGGATGGCGGCGTGACATTTCTTGTCCACAACCCGGCGGTCATGCGCGAGGAGGTCCGGCTCCGGGTCTTTGAGCGGGCCTTTTCCACCAAGGGGGAAGGCCGTGGGTTCGGCACCTACGGCATGCGGCTTTTTGCGGAAAATTGCCTGGGCGGCCACATCCGCTTCACCTCGGAACCGGAACGCGGCACCACCTTTTTCCTGGACCTCCCCGACGCCTGAAACCCGAGCGGAACCGATTCCTCCGCCCTTCTTTCCGCAGTAGAGAAAAAAACACCATGAATGATGCGCCAACGCTCGTGCGCTTGAACAAGGCCCTGGCCGCAGCCGGCTGCTGTTCGCGCCGCCAGGCCGATGCCCTGATCGCCGCCGGTCGGGTGACGGTCAACGGCCACCGCGTCACCGAACTCGGCGCCAAGGTCGATCCGTCCCGGGACCATGTGGCCCTGAATGGTCGCCCGGTGGCGGCCCCGGCTCCGGACGCGGCCCCCCTGATCCTGATGCTCCACAAGAAGCCCGGGGTGGTGACGACCGCCAGCGATCCCGAAGGACGGACGACCGTCTTCGACACGCTGCCCGACGCCTACCGCAACCGCCGCCTCTTTTCCGTCGGCCGGTTGGACTACTTTTCCGAAGGATTGCTTCTGCTGACCACGGACGGAGAATTGGCCTTCCGCCTTGCCCATCCGCGCTGGCACGTGCCCAAGCGCTATCGGGTCACGGTACGCGGCCGGGTGACGCCCGAAACGTTCGCCGACATGGCACGCGGCATGACCCTGGCCGAAGGGGAACAGCTCGCGCCGGTGCGGTCCAGAATGGAAGCCCGGCTCGGTCCGAATCGTTGCGTGCTGGAAATGGAGTTGTCGCAGGGGGTCAACCGGCAAATCCGGCGCATGTGCCGGGATCTGGGCCTCACGGTGCTCAAGCTCGTGCGCACGGCCCAGGGACCGCTCACCCTGGGCAACCTGCCGCCCGGCCAATGCCGGGAACTCACGGGCGAGGAACGCGCCGCACTTCGCCGGGCCGTGGGCCTGGCCAACGAAGGGAAATCCGTCGCCAGCCCCGGTTTAAAAAAGTAAAACTCTTTCGCTAATCTCCCGTTATTTCGAGAGGTTCCGCTCTTCAACCGGACCGTTCTCGTGGATCTTCACGTCCTTGGCCGGCGTAAAGGCGAAGAGCTTGTCCGGCAGCGTGGGGTTGAGCACCACGTGGGACAGGGTCAAATCGTTGGTGTTGGCGTAGAAGTCCTGAATGCGAATCCGCACGATCCAATCCGTGTGCGGGTCCACCCATATCTTGGCCATGACCAGTCCGGGTTCGGGATCCCGGGGCGCCAGGTCCAGGACCGTCAACCCTGACGTATCCCCCGCCTCGGGCTTGCCCGCAGCCACGATGAAATCCTCGTTCAAATTGGCCTTGCCCGTCAAAAAGCGCAACATCGTCTTGGAGCTGATGATATCCTTCACGGAATACTTGTAGGCTTCCTTGTCTTCCTCGAAGTAATCCCACACGGCCGACGCGCCGACGATCAGCAGTTCCTTTTCCGGCTTGACCGTCTCCCAGCGCACCAGGGTGGGCTTCTTGAACAGGAAGGAACCGGAGCGATGCTCGGTATCCCCGCTGGCCGCGTTGCGGATGGCCTGGGTGAAATCGGCGGAAAAAGCGGTGATGGAGGCGTATTTTTGTTGAATGCGCCCGGCCAGCTGGCTGGGGTCGTCGGCCATGGCCGGTCCGGCCCAGGCAAGCATGGCGGCAAGGCAGGCGAAACAAAGATATTTCATACGGCGGATGCTCCAAAAGGGGTTTGCAATCGGCCCGTGGGAAGTGGGAACTCCCCCCACGGGGGAAAAAGGGATGGAATTACTCTTTTCCTTTCAGCACGGAACGCGGTTTGCTGCCTTCCTGCGGTCCGAGCAGGCCGTCGCGCTCCATTTGCTCGATGAAACGGGCCGCCCGGTTGAAGCCGATGCGGAAGCGTCGCTGAATGAGGGAAATGGACGCCTTGCCCTGCTCCATGACGAAATCCACGGCCTGGGAATAGATCGGATCGGCGGCCGTATCCTCGCCGCCCTCGCCGCCGAAGTCCCCGTTGGCGCCATCCGCGCCGCCCGGATTTTCGGTAAAATCCAAGGCATAGTTGGGCGCGGCCTTGCTCTTCCAAAAATTCACCACCGCCGCCGTTTCCTCATCCGAGACGAAGGCGCCGTGCATGCGGGTGGTCTTGCCGCCATTGGGCTTGTAGAGCATGTCGCCCCGCCCGAGGAGATATTCGGCCCCCACGGCATCGAGAATGGTACGCGAGTCGTGTTTGCTCGTCACCTGGAAGGCGATGCGGGTGGGGAAGTTGGCCTTGATGAGCCCGGTCACCACGTCCACGCTCGGCCGCTGGGTCGCCAGGACCAAATGGATGCCGGCCGCCCGGGCGAGCTGGGCCAGGCGGACGATGTCGACCTCCACTTCCTTGCCCGCCGTCATCATGAGATCGGCCAACTCGTCGATGATGATGACCAGGTAGGGCATGTGGGTCAACTCGGCCAGATCCTCGGGCCGATTGTCGCCAAGCTTGGCCAATTTCTCGTTATACCCTGCAATGTTGCGCACGCCGAGCACGGCCATGGACTCGTAGCGCCGGTCCATTTCGACCACGGCCCAATCCAGGGCGGTCTTGGCCACCGCCGTTTCGGTCACCACGGGGTGCACGAGATGCGGGAGATCGTTGTAGACGGAAAGCTCGATCCGCTTGGGATCGACCAGCAGCAGCTTCACCTCGTCCGGCGTGGCCTTGTAGAGAATGGACAGCAGGATGGCGTTGATGCACACGCTCTTGCCGCTACCGGTAGCGCCGGCCACCAGCAGATGGGGCATCTTGGCCAGATCGGCCACCTGGGGCCGGCCATGAATGTCCTTGCCGATGCCAAGGGTGAGCTTCGACGTCGAATTGCGAAAAATATCGGTATCCAGGATGTCCCGAAGATAGACGGTCTGCCGCTTGGCGTTGGGAATCTCCACGCCCACGGTATCCTTGCCCGGAATGGGTCCCTCGATGCGCACGGCCAGTGCCTTCATGGCAAGGGCCATATCCACGGACAACCCCACGATCCGGCTGATCTTGATGCCGGGAGCGGGCTTGAACTCGAACATGGTGACGACCGGTCCCGGCACCACCCGCTGCACCTCGCCCTGAATGCCGAAATCGTTCAAGCAGGTAATGAGACTTTCCGCCTGCTGCCGGCAGACACTCTCGTCCACGGTGGGCCCCTGTTGCGCCGGAGGCTGGGTGAGCAGGTCCAAAGACGGCAGGGAAAGATCGGACGAGGCGGTGTTTCGCACCGGCCGTTTCGGTTTGACCGCAGGCACTGCCGACGCGGCTGCCGGCGTCTCACGCACCGGGGGAACCGACGGCTCCGTCTCCCGCGCCGATTTTTCCGGCAGATCGCCGGGGGCGTGGGGCGTCAGGGAGACTTCGAGGATGGGCGGCAAATCCGCTTCCGCATCCGCGGCCGGTTTCGGGCGGGGAGCCGTCGCCCGCGCGAACTTTGCTGCGGACTTCGGCCGACAGCCCCCCCGATTCTCCCGCCAACGCTGCCAAGCCGCCTGGGCAGCCCCGGCAATGGTCAGCAACGCCCCCTCGAGGACCCGCGTGACCGGTCCCCAGAAGTTCTCCCAGGTCAGACCGAACGTCAGTTGTACGGAGGCAACCAGGCAAAACAGCAAGAGGAAATAGGCGCCGAACGAGCTCAAGTAGGTGCTTAAGGTATGAAACAGGGCCTCGCCCACGCCACCGCCGCCGTGGACATGCCCCAGGGCAAGCCCGAAGATCCCCCACGGAGAACCGAGAAAGGCCAACAGGACCACGGCGAGGAACACCGCTCCCAAGGCTCGGGGAAACGGCAGCCGGCGCAACGGCATGAGCAGGTGCAAGGCCCGCCAGATGCACCAGCCGATCAGGACATAGGCCCAGAGTCCGAAGGACTCGGCCAAAAGTCCGCCCCAATAGGCCCCGACGATGCCCAGCCGGTTCTGAACAGCCCGCGAGGAGGACTGATTCAGACTGGGATCGCTCGGATTGTAGGTAAAAAGCGCCAGCAGGGTAAAGGCCGCCAGAAAGATGACGACCAATCCGAAGAGCTCCCGCGTCATGCGGAAGCTCCCCCACGACTGCGCTTCCTTGTTATTCGCGGCCAATGTAGGCACCCGTGCGGGTATCCACCTTGATCTTGTCCCCGGTGTTGACGAACAGGGGGACATTGACGCTGATGCCGCTTTCCACGATTGCCGGCTTGCTGGCACCGCTCACGGTATCGCCCTTCACGCCGGGTTCGGTGTCGGTCACTTCCAGGACCACCGAGGCGGGCAAGTCGATATCAATGGGCTGCGACTTGTACATGAGCATGGTCAGTTCCATGCCGTCCTTCAAGTAGCCGCCTTTCTCGCCGAGCTGGTCCTTGCCGACGTGCAGCTGCTCGTAATTCTCCATGTCCATGAAAACGTATTCGTCGCTTTCCCGGTAGAGATACTGCATCGCCTTGGTCTCAAGGTCGGGTTTGACCATTTTTTCGCCGGACCGGAAGGTGTTTTCCACCACCCGACCGTTCAACATGTTCTTGAGCTTTGTCCGGATGAAGGCGCCACCCTTGCCGGGCTTGACGTGCAAAAATTCCACGATTTCATAGGGAACGCCATCCATCTCTATCTTGAGGCCGCGCCGAAAATCGGTGGTCGAAAGCATCGCTTCTCCTTACATGAAGTTTGGTTGGTCCGTAATGTGACGCCACAAGGCCAAAATGGCCAGGGCATAGCCCGTCAGCCCGAAACCGGCAATGCAGCCGATGCAGTTCTTGCCGATCATGCTTTTCTGCCGCAACGGCTCCTCGGTTCGGGCGAAAATATTGGACAGGTGCACCTCAACGCAGGGGATGCCGATCCAGGCCAGGCAATCGGCCAGGGCCAGACTCGTATGCGTGTAGGCCCCGGCGTTGAGGACAATGCCGTCGATGCCGTCCTTCCAGGCCTGCTCCAGACGGTCGATGCATCCCCCCTCGCTGTTGGATTGGGCGAATTGCAGCTCCAGGCGATCGGGGCCGAGTCCGAGCATCTCGGTGACCAGCTGCGGCAGGTCCTCGATGGTCCGGGTACCGTAAATTTCAGGCTGACGCACGCCGAGATAGCCCAGATTGGGACCGTTCAAAACGAGCATTCGTAACATGTGCATCACCTGTTTTCCTGCGGCCGTTTCAGGGAACGGCCTTGACGGGGGCCCCCGACGGCAGTCACAACACCCGCATGGATGACAACACGCCGTCACAAACGGAACTCGGCCTGAGCCTTTTCGCCACGGCCTATCTGGCGAATCAGATTCCAGTCCTCACCACGCCGCAGATCGCCCTGGCCGGGCGGTCCAACGTGGGCAAGTCCACGTTGGTCAATTGTCTGGCCGGCCGCAAGGGGCTGGCCAAAATCAGCGCCACGCCGGGCAAAACCCGCAGTCTCAACTTCTACCAGACGGCCAACGCCGGCTACTGCCTGGTGGACCTGCCGGGGTACGGCTACGCCCGCTGTTCCAAGTCCGAACGGGACAAATGGGCCCGGTTGATCGAGGGTTATCTCTCCCGGACGGAAAACCTCCGCGCCGTGGTCGCCCTCATCGACTGCCGCCTGCCGCCCCAGCGGCTGGACCTGGAACTGGTCTCCTGGCTGCGCAGCCGAAACATTCCCTTGCTCATGGTCCTGACCAAGGCCGACAAATGCTCCCAGCGGGATCGGGAGGCTCGAAAAAAAATGTGGCGGGAGCTTGCGCAACCCGCCGTCCCGCCAATTCTTTTTTCCGGCAAGACCGGGCTTGGCCGGGAGGCGTTGTGCCGCGCCCTGGCCGCCACCGCCCTCAGTCCTTTGGAGACTCCTGTCGTTCCTTAAAGAACTGCTCCAAAAAAAACGCATCCTTGGGGCTCAAGTTAAACTGCAAGGCCGCCATGTCGATAATCCCGGTCAGGGATTGATCCGTTTCGGCCCGCCGTTCGTCGATCCATTTGACGGCGCGTCGCATCAGTTCGCCTTGCGGCATGATCGTGGTCATGGCGCCTCCTTGCCGGCTCCCTCCATACACGAGGCGGTCCCGGGTTGCAACTTGCCCCTCCATCAGGTACAGCCGCCAGCCGAGAACATCATTCGAGGAGACCGTTGCCGTCATGACAGGAACCCTTTCCGCCATCGTGTTGGGATTCGTCGAGGGGCTGACCGAATTCCTCCCCGTCTCCTCGACCGGCCATCTCATCCTGGTCGGCCAGCTCATCGGCTTTACCGGGGACAAGGCCGCCAGTTTCGATATCATCATCCAGCTCGGGGCCATCCTGGCCGTGGTGGTCCTGTACCGCCAGCGCTTCTGGTGGCTGCTTTCGCCAAGGCCCCTGCACCCGTTCTCCGGCCTACGCGGCCTGTGGTACCTGTTTTTGACCTCGCTGCCGGCGTCGCTGTTGGGGCTGGCCACCCACAAGGCCATCATGACCTACCTTTTCGGCCCGGTGACCGTGGCCGCGGCCCTGGCCGTGGGCGCGCTCATGATTTTCTGGGTCGAACGCCGCCACAAACGCGACCGCTATTACGAACTCGATGAGATGACTTCCGGGTTGGCCTTCGGCATCGGCTGCTTCCAGTGCCTGTCCCTGTGGCCCGGGTTTTCCCGGTCGGCGGCCACCATCATGGGCGGCATGCTGCTCGGCGCCAAACGCAGCCTGGCGGCCGAATATTCCTTCATCGCCGCCGTCCCCATCATGTTCGCGGCCACGCTTTTTGATTTTTTCAAGAATATGTCCCTGTTTTCCTCGGACGACCTGGGTCTGCTGGCCATCGGCTTCGTGGTGTCATTCGTGTCCGCCCTGCTGGCGGTCAAGGTCTTCATCGTCATGGTCAAACGGATATCGCTCGTGCCGTTCGCCTGGTATCGGCTGGGCCTGGCCGCCGTGGTCGGCTGGATCTGGTTCCGCCACGGGATCGGGATGTAAAAAAGACTTGCCAAGCTCCGGCGGAATCGCTATTAAGCCCTCTCTCCGCTTCCGGGCTTTCCCAAATGCGGATTTCTGGCGAGGTAGCTCAGACGGTTAGAGCATGCGGCTCATATCCGCAGTGTCGGGGGTTCAATTCCCTCCCTCGCTACCACGATACTTCCCGGCCGGGGCTTTCGCCCCGGCCTTTTTTTGTGGCGTGACGCCCCGAGAAGTCGGGGACGCGCCCACCCCCTCCCCGTGTTGTTGCGCTGGTCCCCGCCCGTGCGCTAGGGTGCCATCCCCATGGACATCCTCGACGCCGTCTCCCTGATTACCCTGTTCAACGGCTTGGGTTCCCGCGAACTGGCCGCCCTGGCCGGCATCGCCGAACTGCGGCACTACGCCAAGGGGCAGGACGTTTTCTCCGCCGGCCAACCGGGCGAGGGCTTTTTTTCCGTGGCCTCGGGGAAGGTCCGCATCTACCAGACCGCCCTGTCCGGCAAGGAACATATCCTCCATATTTTCGGCCCGGGCGAGGTGTTCGCCGAGGTCGCGGTCTTTGCCGGCGGGCCGTATCCGGCCAACGCCCAGGCCATGGAGGAAAGCGCCTTCCTGTTTTTCCCCAGAAAACGCTTCCGCGACCTCTTGGCCGCCGACCCGGAACTGGCCCTCAACATGCTCGGGCTCCTCTCCCTGCGCCTGCGGCAATTCGTCAACAAACTCGAAGATCTCAGCCTTCGGGAAGTGCCGGCCCGCCTGGCCGCCCATCTCCTGCTCCTGGGAGCGGGGAGCCCCAAGCGCGTCCTCTCCCTGGGCCTACCCAAGGGGCAGCTCGCCGCCTATCTCGGCACCATTCCGGAAACCCTTTCCCGGGTGCTGCGACGGCTGGCCGATGACGGCGTCATCACCGTCACGGGCAGTTCCGTGGAGATTTTGGACATGGCCCACCTGGAAGCCATCGCCGCCGGCGGCCAATAGCGCCGGACACGCCCCCCCATCCGTTTTTCCCGTCATCCCGTGTCGGCGTCGTTGTCGTCATTTTGACGCACACGACGAAGCGAATCCGCAATTAATTGATATTCCAGATGAAAAATTCTGGCAGGCAACTTGCTAGACAGGGGGAGCAGCAGTGTGTTGCGGACAGGGAGGCTCCGGCCGACGGCCGGGCGACAGCACAAAGGAGGATGGCATGCTTTCCCTTTTTGGTGGCGATAAGAGAGCTCGCGTTCGGCATGAGGAACTCAAGAAGGGCCCGCGCCTGAAAAACGCCAAGGAACTCTTTTTCAGCGGCAAATTTCCGGTCGTGACCACGCCCATGCTCAAGGGACGGCACATCCGCAAGGTCCTCGGCCTGGTTTCCGGCCGCGGCTTCGATTCCGAGTGCGCCTTTTTCGGTCTCACGGCCAGCGCCCTGGACATCGGCGCCGATGCCATCATCGGCTACCAGGAGAATGTGGCCTTCCACCCGGACGGTTCGCGCTACTTTTCCTGCTACGGCACGGCCGTCGTTTTGGAAAAGGAGCAGCCGACTCCCCTGCGGCGCAAGGCTGTCGGCGTCAAATCCTTGATGCACTGACCCGGCCCGGCCGGGACCATGCACGGAGGTGTCCCATGAAGCGCGTCCTCTACGCCGTAGCCGTCGTCGGCGCCCTGACCCTGCCCACCGGGTCGGTGACGGCCGAACAATCCACCCAAGGCTCCAGCTACATCGAGTCCCGCGGCGGCCTGCACAGCACCACCGGTCCGACCACCACCGGCGGAGCCGCCGGCTACTATGTCCGGGACGGTCTGGCTGTGGAAGCCGAAGGCCTGGGCTACGCCGATCCCCCCTCGCCCAACCGGGCCCTGGCCAGCGGCATCTCCGGCGACGAGGCGAACCCCGCCACCCTGGGCGTGACCGGCATGACGCATGTCGACATCCTGCGCTCGTCCAAGGGGAAACTCTCCATGGGGCTGGGAGGCGGCGGCGTCTTTTCCGACAAGAATACGGCGGACGGCGGCATCCGCCAGGGCGCCGTGAGCCAGGCCGGACTGGGCGCCTCGGTGGACCTCAGCAACAGCGTCAGCCTCAAGGCGACCGGACGCTATCAGCGTCAAGCCGAGTTTTCGGACAACAGCTCGGAAAACGTGGGGGCCAATATCGGTCTTAAGATCAGCTTTTAGGACGGCGACCGCGGCGGGTTGCGGAGCGCGGACCGCGCTCCGGAGAAATGCCTCAGCCGCGGATGCCGCACCGCGGCAAGATGAAGCGGACAAGCAGCAACCAGACCACAACGACGGCGAGCAGCGCATACAGATTGTTCATGTACCTTCCTTACCAGAAACGGCGCGGCGGGCCAAGACCGCGCCGTTTCCCTTCGACGGAGAACTTGCCTGTTCCGTCCCGATCAGGATAATCTTTTAAGGGAGTTACACACCAGGAAAACCTTCGGAGCCTCTATCCATGTTTCCCAATGCATCCCCAGCCACCGGCCCCGTCAGCCGGAGCGAGCGGCCGCAAAAGCCCTCCGCCCTCCCCTGTTGGGCCTATGGATTCCTCGCCCTGCTCCTCTGGGGCGGACTTCCCGTCCCGGGACAGGCCGCCGCGCCGGTGCTGCCGGCCGTCGTCGTGGCAGCCTTTCCCCACGATCCCAACGCCTTCACCCAGGGGCTGCTTTATCATGACGGCTACTTTTACGAGAGTACGGGCCGCTACGGTCAGTCCAGCCTGCGACGGGTAAACCCGGCCACCGGCCAGGTTCTGGCCCGGCGCACGCTGTCCCGGGACATCTTTGGCGAGGGCTTGGCCCTTGTCGGCGGACGCCTTTTCCAACTCACCTGGAAGGAGGGACGCATCCTCGTCTCCTCGGCGGCGACACTGGCTCCGGTCGGGGAATTCCCCCTGACGGGCGAAGGTTGGGGAGCGTGCGCCCTGGAAGACGGGCGGCTGGCGGTCAGCGACGGCTCGGCCCGCCTGACCTTTTACGAACCGGACCGTTTGGCGCGTCTCGGCAGCGTCACCGTCACCGACGACGGCCGACCGATCGACCGTCTCAACGAACTGGAAGCCGTCAACGGCGCCATCTGGGCCAATGTCTGGGGGGAAAAGCGCATTGCCGTCATTGCCCCGGACACCGGCCGCGTGCTGGCCTGGGTGGATTGCACGGCCTTGGCGCCGGATGTAACCGCTGCCGACCGTGAAAACGTCCTCAATGGTATCGCCTTTGACGCGACAACAGGCCGCCTCTGGGTGACGGGCAAACGCTGGCCGAAACTCTATGAGATCACGGTCCCGGGGTTGCCCGCCGGGGGAGGCCGGAAGTAAAAATCATGAAGCAAAAATGTAAGATGTGCCGTTATTGGAAAGGCCCCATTCCGCCCGAGCAGCGCTACTGCCCGCCCGAGGAAATGCTCACCGGAGAATGGGGCTATTGCAAGCGCACCGCCCCCTTCCCGGCCACGGCGCCGGTCGAATACGCCCGGGGCAAGACCTACGTAGCGGTGTGGCCGGAGACGCAAGCCGACGATCTGTGCGGTGAATTCGTGCTTATTCCCCTGCACCGGGAGTAGGAACGCGCCGGGCGGTAAGCAGGAGCCACAGCCCGAACAGGGCCACCGGCAGGCTCAACAGCTGGCCCATGGTCAGCCAACCGAAGGCCAGATAGCCGAGCTGCGGGTCGGGCATCCGGAAGAATTCCACGAGAAAGCGGAACAAGGCGTAAAAAAGGCAAAAGACTCCCGCCACCGCCCCGGACGGCCGCGGTTTGGCCGAATAGAACCAGACGATGCAAAACAGTATCACGCCTTCCAGACCGGCTTCGTACAGCTGGGAAGGATGCCGGGGCATAACGCCGGCCCGGGGATCGGGGAAGACCATGCCCCAGGGCAACGTGGTCGGTTTGCCCCACAGTTCCCCGTTGATGAAATTGCCGACCCGACCGGCGAAAAGACCGATCGGGACCAGCGGCGCGGTAAAATCGGCCACCTGCCGGAAGGTCTTGCCGTTTTTCCGGCAAAAGAACCAGACCATGGCCACCACGCCCAGGAATCCGCCATGGAAGGACATTCCTCCCTGCCACACCTTAAAAAGCGACAGGGGATCGGCCATCAACTCCGGCCAATCGTAAAACAGCATATAGCCGAGGCGTCCGCCGAGCACCACGCCGAGCACGGCATAGGTGATCAGGTCGTCCACCTGTAGCCCGGTCCAGGTCGAATCCGGCCGGCGGGCCCGGGAGCGACCGAGCAGCCAGGCCGCGGCAAATCCCACCAAATACATGAGCCCGTACCAGCGTACGGAAAGGGGCCCGATGTGCAGGGCCACCGGATCGAAATGCGGATAGGCAAGCATGGATTGTCGTCCTAGCGTTCGATTTCGGCGAGCAAGGCCTTGGCCTTGGCCGAATCCGGATTCATGGTCAGCGCCCGCTGCAGGTAGTCCACGGCCTGTTCTTTCTTGCCGTAGCGGCGAAAGATGATGGCAATGTTGCAGCAAACGGCCTCGCTCGTCCGCCACAGATTCGGATCGAGCGTCAAGGCTTGGTCCAGATACTGATACGCCTCGATATACTGGCGCCCCTCGGTGAAGGCCATGGCGATATTGTAGATCAGCCCGGGGTCCTCGGGGGCGATGCGCAGGGCCTTGCGGTACTCGACAATGGCGTCCTGCCACTTGCCCTGACGGCGCAGCATCAGGCCGAGGCGGTTGAACGTCTCGATATCCGACCGGTTGAGCATGTTCTTGCGGGTGCTGAGTGCCTGCCGCAGATAATGCTCGGACAGTTCCGGCGAGGATTCCATGCAGCGCGTGGCAATGGTCTGGGTCACGCGGCTGACGGCGTCCAAGGCGTCCTTGGTGGCAATGCGGACGGCCTGGTCAAAGGAGGTCTTGGCCCTTTCGTGATCGCCGAGTCGGATATAGCCGGACCCGATGTCCACCTTGCGGTCCATATTGAGCGGGGAAAGTTTATCCAACCGCTCCAGAAAATGGAGCTCCTCGACGGTATTGCCCTCCTCGTGATGGAGGTCGGCGATTTTCTTGAGGGGATCCAAAAAGAATTTGGCCCCCTTCTCCGCCCGGGTATAGGCCTGCAAGGCCTCATCCCGCTTGCCCATACTGCGGAGGGCGTCGCCCAGCAGCAACAAGCCGGAGGGGCTGTTGGGCTTGATGTCGAGCACCTCCTTGGCCAGCTTGGCGGCTTCCAGGGCTTCCCCGGCGTCAAGCAGCTTGTGCCCCTGGTCCATGAGCTCGCCGATGCGGCCGCGGGGTTTGACCGTAAAAGCAATTTTCTCGATCAGGGTATCGGGCGAAATCGGCTTGGTGATGATATTGTCGGCACCGAGCTCGTGGAGCAGGACCAGTCGGTCCCGCTCCAGTTCACCCGTCAAAACCACGACAAAAAGATCGCTGTTCTGATCGGCCTTCAAATACCGGATAAGCTCCGTCGTATTGCGGCCGTTCAGCTCCCGCTCGATGAACACAAGAATCTTGAGCCCTTTCGATTTCAGATTCTTGATTTCTCGGGGAAGCGCATCCGTCGTCGTGGCGTTATAGATACATTCGTCTTTGATGGAGAGATGGCGCAGCAACGTGCTGCGCAGATTCTTGTTGAACACGGCGTCATCGCTGACCAATAAAAAGACACCGCGTTGTTGGGAAATGAATTCCCGAACATCATCGTCATATTGCTTGTTTTTCATGCACGCTCACGAAAAATGCCGCATCATGCGCGTTGCGAAATGTTGGCAGGGGACGGTCGCTCGCCACGGTCATCAGCAGGCGTCCCATCCTCGGCAATCAGGCTGCGAAAATGAGCCAACGCCTCTTGATTCATGGCAAAAACATGCTCCGGTCCCGGAAAGACATTCCGTGTAACCTCATCAACGTACTGCGTCAACGCTTCCTGGGCTAACTTTCCCAAGTTGGCGTATTGCTTGACAAATTTCGGATGCATTCGATCATACAATCCCAAAACGTCATGAAAAACCAGAACCTGGCCGTCACAATCCGGCCCGGCGCCGATGCCGATGGTCGGTACGGGCAAAACCTCGGTCACCACCGCCGCCACGGGCGCGGGGATACATTCCAGCACCACCGCGAAACATCCGGCCTTGGCCAAGATTTTGGCGTCCTCCACCAAGGCGGCGGCCGCTTCGGCGGTCTTGGACTGCACCTTGAATCCGCCCATGGCCGCCACATGCTGGGGCGTCAGGCCCACATGGCCGATGACGGGAATCCCGGCCTCCACCATGGCCTTGACCTGGGGCGCCACCTCACGGCCGCCCTCCAACTTGACCGCGCCGGCCCGGCCTTCCTTGAGAAAACGGCCGGCATTGGCCACGGCCTCGGCCACGGAAACCTGATAGGACATGAACGGCATGTCCGCCACCACCAAGGCCCGGCTGGCCCCGCGGGACACGGCCCGGACATGGTGCAGCATTTCGTCCATGGTCACGGACAACGTATCGTCGAGTCCCAGTACCACCATGGCCAGGGAATCGCCTACCAACAACATATCCACCCCGGCGGCATCAGCCAGCCGGGCGGCGGCGTAATCGTACGCCGTCAGCATCGTCACTTTGCGTTCGCCCTTGGTGGCAACCACGGCCGGAGCGGTCATCCTTTGCATCACGCTGACTCCTTTCGCCTTGCAGCAATGGCAGGTTTACCCTATTTGGCTCAGCCATGCGAGACATTACCGAACGCCGAGCCAAACGTATCCGTGATGTCCTGGCCAGACGGCAGCCGGACTTGACCCTGGTGATCAACAACATTCACGACCCGCACAATGTGTCAGCCATATTGCGCAGTTGCGACGCCTTCGGCGTCCAACGGGTCCATTTGCTTTACACGGATACGGCCTTTCCGAGCCTGGGGAAAAAGTCGTCCGCATCGGCCAAAAAATGGGTGGAGACGGTGCGGCATCCCGACGCGGCGTCCCTGGCCTCCGTCCTTTCGGCCGACGGGTACGCGCTCATCGCGACGGGCTTCAATGCGACCGCCACTCCCCTGCCCCAATGGGATCTCACCAGAAAGACGGCCATCATCCTCGGCAACGAGCACCGGGGCGTGGACGCCGAACTGGAACCATTGGTGGACGGCACCATGTATATTCCCATGCAGGGTATGGTGCAAAGCCTCAACGTTTCGGTGGCCGCGGCCGTCATCCTCTACGAAGCCTTTCGGCAACGGCTGGCCGCCGGCCGCTACGACCGCCCCAGCCTGCCGCCCGAGGAACTGGAACGGCTGGCCGCCGTCTGGATGGAAAAATAACGCGCTGGAGGCGCCTCCCCCCCCCAGCCTCCCGTTTTTTCCCAAGGGGTCCGGGGGAATTATTCCCCCGGCCGCCGGAGGCATCGTAATGCCTCGTCCTTTCCCAACAAATCCTGCCGCAGTACAGCCAAATTCTCCCGCCACAGACGCTCCACGTCGGCATCGGACACACTGGATTCAAGCTTGATCTTGTTGCCGAGGATATGGGCCGTCTGGGCCGGGGTCTGGGCCTTGGCCAAGCTGGAGGCCTGCTGGTGGGCGACGCGCACCGTGCCGTCGTAGACCGCCGGATAGCCGGCCAACCAGGAACGGATGTCCCGTTCCAGGTCGTCGAACTGGGTGGGATTGAAGCGGATGTCGAAGGGACCGGCCGCCGCAATGGCGGCCCGGGAAAGCAGATGACAACACCCGGAAACCGACAGACAGGGCCGGGTGTAGGCGAACAGACCGTAATCCGGCAACAGCCGGCAGGCGTCGCAGACGAAAATCCGCTCGGTGATTTCGGGCAGGCCGGGCCGGCCCATCTGCGGCGGGAACAGATTGTAGTCGGCCGATTGCAGATCGCCGGGCGGCGTCCTGTCGGCGATGGCGCAGCCGACGACCCCGGCCTCGGGATACCGGGCCGCCGTATCGAGCAGGCGGACCAGCCAATCGGCTTCGGGAAAGGCGTCGTCGTCCACAAAGGCCACATGGGGACGGGCCTTGACCTCCGGCAGGGACAGCAGCCAATTGCGGGCGCCGGGCGCGCCCACGTTGACCGGCAAGCGCACGGGGAGGAAGCGGCCTTCCGGGAAAAAACCGGCCGCCTCGGCCAGGACGTCCGGCGTATGATCGGTGGACCCGTTGTCCAAAACCGCCACCAGCGCGCCGCCGAGCCGGGTGGTGGCCAGATGGGCCAGGCATTCCCGCAGCAAGTCGGCCTTATTGAGGGAATAGAGACAGACCGCCGCGGCATCGGGCCCGGGATCGCCGAGAGGACGGCGCGGCATGGCCAGGGCGTGAGCCCGCAAGGTCAGGTTGACGTGGTGCGGCAGCCGTCCGCGGACGGCCAGACAGGCGTCCAACGCCCCCTCCCGGTCGCCCAGCCGTTCCCGCAGATGGGAAGCGGCCACGGCGGCATAGAGCCCCCAGGCCTCGGCGTCGAGGCCCTCCACCAGGGGAAGGGCCGTGGCCGGCGGCAACCGCAGACAGGCGAACTCCGCCCGAAGCCGACCGCCCAACAGCGGCGGCAGCCCAGCCACAAAGGCCTCAAGCATCTCACCGGCCAGGGCCGCGTCGGGGAGCCGGACCAGGCTGGAAAAGGCCGGTGCCAGTCGGGACAGGGCGTTTCCCCGATCCTTGGCGGCCACGGCCAAATAGCGAACAAGCAAATCGGCATCACCCGCTGCCTGAATATCCTCGAATCGGACATCCTCCGGCGTCGGAGCAACGACGGCGGACCGGAGCAGCCGCAGCATGGCCACGGCCTTAGGGTGCAGGAACGGGCGGGCCGCCTCGGCCGTTTCCAGGAGCACCGCCGTCGCCGCATCGAAGGGTTCCTCCTGGAAGGCCAGCGCCAGCAACCCTTGGGCGGCGGCCAGACAATCCGGCCGATCGGCCCCCTGGCCGAGCAGCACCCGGCACAGGGACAGACGCAGTTCCCGCTCCTCGGACGTCAGCGCCCAAACGGGAATCGCCTCCAAAATACGGGCCAGAAAATCCGGGCCCGGGTCGGGCACGGGGGAGATGACAAGGCGCGACGCGGTTGCCATGGCGGTCCTTTTCCCTCGCGGTCGATGATGATAGATACCCCTCGGCCACTACGCGGGCGCCTGGCAAAAGTCCAACCGGACGCCCCTCTCCTTAGCGGGGGCGACGCCGCGCATCAGCCGCCGGAGGCGTTTTTTTCATGCAGCAGTCGCTTCGCACAGCCGCCGCCACGCTCACGGCCGGCGGCTGTATCGTCTACCCGACGGAAACCTATTTCGCCCTGGGCGCCTGCGCCGCCGACCAGGCCGCCCTGGAGCGGATCGTGGCCATCAAGGCCCGTCCGGCCAGCAAGCCCCTGCCCTTGTTGATCGGTGACATGTGCCATCTGGCGGATATTGTATCGGAAGATTTCATGACAGGGCCCCTTCGCGCGGATTTTGCCGCCCTGACCGAACGCTTCTGGCCGGGGCCGCTGTCCCTGGTCGTGCCCTGCCGGAAGACGCTGCCGCGGTTGATCCGGGACGAGGACGACCACGTCTCGGTGCGCTTCACGCCGCATCCCACCGCGGCCCTGCTGTGCCGGTTGGTCGGCGGCCCGCTGGTGGCCACCAGCGCCAATCGTAGCGGCCAGCCCCCCGCCGCGACACCGGAGGAACTGGACCCGCACATCGTCACGGCGGCAGGGACCCTGGTCACGGCCGGCCCCAGGCCGGCCGGCGGACCGGCCTCGACGGTAGCCGGCCTTCTGGGCGGGCGACGTTTGCGAATTTTCCGGGCAGGGGCAGTGGCGATCGAGCGGTTGCAGCAGGCCGGCTACCTGATCGTCGCGTCGTAGAACGGCGCGGTCCGGCGCAGGATCCGATGCGAAAGACTACGGAGCGACCGGCTTGCCGGACGGCTCCGTCTCTCCGGTAAAAAACTCCCGCAAGCGGCCGCCGTCGAGAAGTCCCTGACGATAGGCCATGGCTACAAAATCCTGACGAATGCGGGAACACAAATTCTGCACATCCTCGGCCAAACTCCGGGCGGTCTCCGCCGTATCATCCCGGGCCAAGGCCTTAAGCGCCTCCAATCGGCTATCCAACTCCCGTATGTGGGCGACGATTTCCTCATCCACGGTCTGGGCGTTGACGATGTCCTCGATACGCGAAGAAAGCAGGTCCGACAGGCAGACTTTCATTGTTTCCATGTCCTCCACCTCACTCCTCCGGGGCGACGGGTAACGACTCCCCGGATACGCGAACAGACTGGCCTGGCATGATGGTATGATGCATATCCCAAGTGCAAGCGGCTGTAAAATCCCGCAGCCCGGCGCGAAGGGCAACCGGCCGCGGTTGCCTCAACACTGACAAACCGCTAGCATACGCCTCGCGTTGCCTGGTGCCTGCGCCGCAAACGCCCAGCCTCGACCAAAAAGGATACCGATTCATGGGTTTTTTTTCCACGCTGAAAAAAATCTGGAAAAACGATACGCAGCCGTCCCCGGCCGCCGCCTCCGCGCAACCAGCAGCCACGCCGCTTTCCGAACCGACTCCCCCGCCGACCGCCCCTCCCGCACCCGCCGCCGCAACCGGCCCCTGGCGGGACGCCCTGGTCCTCTCCCTGCGCCAGGCCGAACCACGCCTTTCCGCCTGGCTCGACATCCTGCTCGACGGCGTCGAAACGACCGGTCCCGAGCTATGGCAGCGCCTGCGCTTTCTGTTCGAATGCCTGGAAGCGCCGCCTGCCGAGGCCGAGGCCTTTGTCGACCATTTTGCCGCCTGGACCGCGGAAATGGGCTACGAGGCCGTGGGATCCTTCCGGTCGGAACTCCAGTACCGCCTGGCGTTGGCCCTGGATCTGGAGGACGAGGAGGACGAGCGCAGCCGCCTCCTGCTCAAGCTTTCCCAGGGATTGTCCAAGACCAAGGAACAGATCGTCCGCCGCATCGACGGCCTGCTCGGCAGCCATAGCGTCATCGACGAGGCCTTCTGGGACGAGCTGGAGGAAATCCTCATCATGGCCGACGTGGGGTTCGAACCGGCGGCCAAGCTGCTTTCGAGCCTGCGGGCCAAGGTCCTGGCCCGGGGAACGACCGATCCCGCCGTCTTCAAGGACATCCTGCGTGAGGAACTGGCCGAGATTTTCCAGAGCCAAAAGACCATCAAGGCCGTCAATCCGCCCGAAGTCGTCATGATGATCGGCGTCAACGGCGTGGGCAAGACGACCACTATCGCCAAGCTGGCGCACCGGGACATCCTGCGCGGCAAGAAGGTGCTCATCGCCGCCGGCGACACCTTCCGGGCCGCCGCCATCGAACAGTTGCAGATCTGGGCCGATCGGGTCGGGGCCTCGTTTTACGCCAAGGGCGAAGGCGCTGATCCGGCCGCCGTGGCCTTCGAGGCCATGGACAAGGCCCTGGCCGAGGGCTTCGACGTGCTTTACCTCGATACGGCCGGACGCCTCCATACCAAGGCCAACTTGATGGAAGAGCTGAAGAAAATTCGACGGGTGGTTGCCAAAAAGCATCCCGGCGCCCCCCACCGTTCGGTGCTGGTCCTCGACGCCACCACCGGACAGAACGCCCTGTCCCAGACCAAGCTTTTCGGCGAGGCGGCCGGGGTGGACGAGATCATCCTGACCAAGCTCGACGGGACGGCCAAGGGCGGCGTGGTGGTCGGTATCGCCCTGTCCTTCGGCGTCCCCATCACCTACATCGGGCTCGGCGAAAAAATGGAAGACCTGCGTCCGTTCGACGGTCCGAGCTTCGCCCAGGCCCTGCTCGGCGTCACGGACTGACCCGTCGGCGAAACGGCCGGCAGCGGCCTGGAGAAAACCGGGAATTCCCCGGCTCCCGTCCAGGCCGCGTCACCTCCGAGCGCGCTCAGTCCGCATCGACCTTGGCCGGATTCCAGACCGTTGCCGAGGCGGCATCCCGGCCGGCGGCCGCGTCCTGCAATTCCGGATACTTCCGCCAAGACAATTCCAGGACGAACTTCTCCTTGTCCTTTTTCTGCGAGGCCTTCATGGCCATATTGACCAGGACCGGCGGTTGCAGGGTCAGCGCATCCTCGCCCGCCGCCAGCATCAACGCTCCCGATTTCATGTCCTGGGCCATGGATTCCAGATTGGCGATCACCTCGGAAAGCTGCATCACGCCGTCACACTTGATCTTGACCTTGCACATAGGGTTCTCCCCAGCGTTGCGGTTGTCAGCCGATAATATCGAACTCCAGGCACCGGCCCCGGCGCAGCACGATGGACCCGTTCCGTTTGGCCAAAAAAAGACGCAACGGCCGCAGGGACTCCATATCGAGGCGCACTTCGGGGAAAAAATACCGAAGGCAGTTGCCGTCATCGTAAAGGCGGAGCACCACGGCGCCGTCTTTTCGGGATTCCAGACGCGCCCACAGGTTCGCCCCGGCGCAGCCGGACACCGGCTGGCACTGGTGGCCGAGAATGTTGGCCAGATCGACGGGCGACAACAGCAGTTGCAGGGCGCGGCTGACAAAGAAGAATTTCTCTCCGGACAGGGAAGCGGCCTCGGGTGCCACGTCCACCCGCAGCCGCGGCCCGGGTTCCGGCAGAATGCTTTCCAGCACCCCGCCCAGAAAACTGGCCATGGGGGATTCGGTTCGGGGCCGAGGGACGATCGGAGCGGGCGCCGCGTCGACGGCGGCGGCCGGCAGCGGGCCCGCAACCGGCATGGCCTCCGCCAGCGGATCTCGGCCCAGTCGGGAACGTTCGGTCATGGGGTGGTCCTCCTTTGGCCGGGCAGCGACGGGGCCTGGGGAAAGCGCTCCCGGATCCGGCCGGCCAGTTCACGGCAAAGCGCGGCAAAGTCCCTGGCGCCGGCGCTTTGCGGGGCATAGGCAAAAATATCCCGGCCGTGGCTCGGGGCCTCGGCCAGGGAGACGTTTTCACGAATCCGCGTCGAAAAAAGCAGTTCCGGGAAATGGCCGCGCACGGCGGACAGCACTTCCCGATGCAGCCGTTTGCGCGGTGAAAAGCGGTTCATGACGATGCCGAGCACCGGCGTCGTCGGCCGCTCGGGACGTCCGATTTCCCGAAGCGCGCCGCAAAACCACGCCAGACTTTGGAGGGCCAAAAAATCCGGGGTCATGGGCAGGATGATCGCGTCAGCCAAGGCCATGGCCCCCCGGGTGTGCACGCCCCAATGCGGCGAGCAGTCCAGCAGCAGGACGTCATAGGCGGAAAGTGCCGCGATTTCCGTCTCCAGAACCGCCCAGGCGCTCCCGGCTCCGGAAGACGCCGTCTCCCAATCGACCAGGGAGACCGACCCCGGCACGACGGCCACGTCGCCCTTCGGACGCATGGCCCCCAAAAGCGGCCGGCCGGCCAGTACGCCGGCCAGTCCCTCGTCCGCCGCAGCCGCAAGCCCGAGCGAGGCGGTCAGATGGGCCTGCGGATCGGCATCCACCAACACCACCCGCCACCCAAGACGGGCCAGCCCGGCTCCCAGGTTCACGGCGCAGGTGGTCTTCCCCACCCCGCCCTTCAGATTGCCGCACGCGAGTGTAATCACGCCATTCCCTTTCGCGCCGGCCTACGCCGCCTCCGGTGACGATTTCCGGGCGGCCGGGCGTCCGTTTGATGGCGAAAGGACGCAGCCGAATTGACGGGCGATCTTCATGTTCCGGTCATGGGACGCTGCAAGACTCGCCTTCCCGAAACAGCCAAGGAGGTGTGATCCGTGACCCTATGGCGTCTTCTCCGGTCAAAGGGACGACCGCGCCAGGTGGTGGTGCAGCTCACCAATCGTTGCAACGCCCGGTGCGCCCAATGCGGCATGAACGTCACCCGCGCCATCCCGCGCGGGGACATGGATCGGGAAACCCTCGACCGTGTCATCGACCACTGCGCCGCCTGCGGCGTGGACGCGCTGTCGCTGACCGGCGGTGAACCGTTGCTGGCCGAAGCCACCCTCCTGGCCGGCTTGGAACGGGCCCGGGCGGTCGGTATCCGCTATACCCGCACCGGCACCAACGGCGCCGTGTTCGTCAGCCGTGACGGAACGGACTGCCCGGCCCGCATCGATCGCCTGGGCGAACGACTGGCGGCGTGCGGGCTGCGCAATTTCTGGATCAGCCTGGACTCGGCCGATCCCATCATCCACGAGACCAACCGGGGGCTTCCCGGATTGGTGGCCGAACTGCCCCGGGCCCTATCCCTCCTGGCCCGCCACGGCATCCAAGCCACGGCCAATCTGGCGCTCAACCGCTTCATGGGCGGCAGCATTCCGTTGGGGACCAACGATCCGGAGGCCTTCTACGGCCAGTGCGTCACGGCCCTGCGCAACTTCTTCAATTTTGCCGTCGGGCTGGGATTCTCCATGGCCAACTGCTGCTATCCCATGAGCGACGCCGACCGCCGTGACGAACAGACAGCCGTGTACGCGGCCACGGCGGCCGAAAGCCGGGTCACCTTCTCGCGGATCGAAAAGCGGATGCTCTTTCAGGCCCTGCTCGACACGGCGCCGACATTTCGTGACCGGCTGCGGATTTTCACGCCCTTAAACGCCGCCTTTGCCTTGAGCCGGCAGTACGACGACCCGCCACGCCCGGGCCGGGCCTGCCTTGGCGGGGTGAGCTTTTTTTTCGTGGATCGCCACGGCGACGCTTATCCCTGCGGTTATCGGGGGAATGAAAACCTGGGGCCGTTCTGGAAGCTCGATCCGGCCACGCTGCCGCAGACGCCGAGCTGCCGGGCCTGCGACTGGGAATGCTTCCGGGACCCCAGCGAGACGCTGGGACCGTTGGCCGACCTGACCGACGGCATCGGCGGACTCGGCCGGCTTCTGCGCAGCGACCGGCGGCAGCTTCGCCTCTGGCTGGCCGATATGGGCTACCTCTGGGCCTGCCATGCCTTTGACGGCCGGCTGCCGCCCGATAACCGCCGCCTGGCCCTGTTCCGCCGGTCCTGAAAGCCCTCCCGCTCCGTCCGCCGCCCTACGCGGCAAAGACGAACGGCGAAGCGCCGGTCGGCACGTCGCGTTTCGGAGCGGCGCCGGCATCGCCGTACATGGCCCAGTAGTCCTCGAAGGCCTGTTCGATGGTCCGGCCTTCGGCGTAGTTCCGAGCGGCCCGTCCCATGGTCCGGAGCCGGTCGGGGTCGGCCAAGAGGTCGGCCATGGCCCGATACAGGGCGTCGGCGTCCTTGGCGGGCACCACCCGGCCGGTAGTGCCGGGCAGGATGTTCTCCGCCGGACCGCCCTGGTCGGTGACGATGATCGGGAGCCCCGAGGCTTGGGCCTCCAGAACCACATTGCCGAAGGTATCGGTGGTGCTCGGAAAGACGAAGAGGTCACACGAGGCGAAGAGGCTGCTCAAGGCCTCGCCCTCCTGATAGCCGGTAAAAACGGTCGGGGTGCCGTGCAAGGCTTCGCGCAACTCGGGCAGATACGGGCCGTCGCCCACCACGATCAGGGTCGCTTGGGGGAATTCCTGGGAAAGCCGGCGAAAGGCCCGGGCCAACAGATCGAGATCCTTTTCCCGGCTCACCCGGCCGGCGTAGAGCAGTCGAGGCCCGTCGCCCAGGCCGAAGCGCGCGGCCGTCTCGTCGCTTCGCTTGGAAGGATGGAAGCGATGCACATCCACGCCCCGGGGGAAACGCCGCAGCTTGGCCGGATCGACGCCCCGCTCCTCCAGTTCCCGTCCGGTGTCGTAGGAAGGGATATAGACCAAATCCATCTGATTGTAATACCAGACGATATACTTCCAGGTCATATCCTCCAGACCGTCATCCCCGGTCAAAATCTGGGCATATTGCGGCAGGGCCGTATGGTAGGTGCCGTAGATGGGCAGGCGCAACGTGCGGGCGATGCACAGGGCGGCCAAGCCGATGGGGCCGGGCGTGGCCGAATGCAGCCGCGTAAACGCCCCCTCGTAGACGTAGTGGAGCATCTCCAACAGCGGCGGATAAAAGATCTTCTGCTCCGGATATTCATCCAGATGATACATGCCGATGGGTGCGAAATTCTTGACCCCGGGTTCGAAGACCCGACCGCCCGGATCGCAGGTCAGGATGGAGAGCCCCTTGCCCGTCCGCTGGGCCAGCTCGGCCTGTTGGCGCAAGGTACCGGACACGCCGTTCACCTCATAAAAGGTATCCGTAAAGTGCGCGACCGTAACGGGAAAAACCGCCGGCTTCCGATCGGGCAACACGGCCCGGCGGGCCTCCTGGCTGAACTGGCGATCCTTGGTGAAAATGGCGTAGGCCAGAAAATAGGGGGCCAGCATGGTATAGAGCGCCCCGGCCGCGCCCAGGCTGCTGCAAATGTCGAATACATTGGCGCCGCTTAATTGATCGAGCAAGGTGCGGGCAAAATGGGCGGCGATCCGGTTGCTGGCCCGGTTCACGAAGGAAAACCAGCCATGTTCCAGGTCGGCGCCGCGCAGGACCCCGGCCTTGGCAAACGCCAGCAACCCGGCGTCATCCAAAATGAGGGCCTCGGTTTCCCGACGGACCAAATCCTTGAGCGGCAGCGCGCCGCGGGACCGGTGGCGCAGCAACCGGGCGCGACCAAGCCTGGCCCGCAGCCGGAAGGCCAGCCCCGGATCGTTCCCCTGGCCGGGCTCCAGAAAGCGGTCGATCACCTTGAGCGTCACGTCCTTGTCCAGGAACGGCTCGATGCCGCAGCGCTTCTTATAGTATTGATAGGCGATGCTGTAGAGGGTTCGGGCCATGATCCCGGGGGTGGAGGAAACGCCCACGGCCCGGGAGCCCCCCTGCTCCACCCCGGCCAGAAAGGCGTCCAGGCTGGAAACGCCCTCCACCTCAGTGCACATGGAGGCAATGGTCAGGGCACTGTGGTCGTCGGAACCGCCGATCAGGTTCTTGCGCCAGGGCTCGGGATAGCCGGGCTCCAGACCGTACTTGTCGGCCAGACGGTTGATGGTCTGTTCGCTGATGTTGGGGATGATTTCGCGCAAGGCCTGATTCTGCCAGGCGTCGCGGCTGCCGTTGATCTCGAAGTTACGGAACAGCAACAACATCTTTTCGAAATGCGGCACGGTAAGCCGATCATTGACGCCGAACAGGGGATGGGCAATGGCGTGATGCACCTTGGCGTCGCGCAGGTAGGCCACCAGATCGTAGACATTTTCCCGAATCCGTTGCACGTCCCGATGCATGGCCTCGTTGATATCGAAAATGAGCACATGGGCCTTGCAACGGTCCTCTGGGAAATAGGACGTCACTTCCTCGCTGACGAATGTGCCGGGCAAGTCGGCGATTTCCAAGGCCCCGTCGATCCGATTATGATCGGTAATGGTCACCAGGGACATGCCCTTGCGCCGTGCTTCCTCGTAAATCCGCCTTGGTTCGGTGAAACTTTCCGGACAGCTTATTTTCTGCAGCACCCATTGCGACGGTCTTGTGGAAAACTTGGAATGCACGTGCAGATCAATCCTCATGTCATCTCCTTTTTCCTTGGCGGCGACATTGCGTCAACCAACCTGGATTCCCCCCAAAAGGCCTCTCGGCCTGCTTCTAGAAGGAGGACATGACAGCCGGGTTGCAATTCCCCGCTCATTGCATGACGAGGCATCGTCCAAACGATAAAGGAAGCGGCCACGCACAATGGGCGGCAGTGCGGAAGGGAAAGGCCCAGGGGGTTCCCTGGGCCTTGGGAGAGGGCCGGGGCCGCATGCGCCGGCCGCCGGAAGCGTCTTTTTCGTGACGCCGTCCGGCCTAGCAGAGGATACGGGACGAAACGGCACGCACCGAGGCGGTGCCGGTCAACAGCATGGCCGCCGCCAGCTCGGACTGGAGCTTGCGCAGCAGGAAGGCCACGCCCTCGGCGCCGCCGCCGAAAGCCCCGATCACCAGGGGCCGCCCCACCAGCACGGCATCGGCGCCGAGGGCCAGATATTTGAGCACGTCGCCCCCGGAGCGAACGCCCCCGTCGGCCAGCACGACCGTCCGACCGCCGACCGCCCGGGCAATGCCGGGCAGAACCTCGGCCGCTCCCGGGGTATGGTCCAGGATGCGGCCACCGTGGTTGGATACGACAATGGCCGATGCCCCGGCCGCCACGGCCAGCTCGGCCTCGTCCGGCGTCATGATGCCCTTGACGATAAACGGCAGCCGGGTGGCCTGCACCAGCTCGGTCAACTCCTCCACGGTCTTGGGCGAAACGGGCTGGCCCTTGAGGGCCATGGTGACGAGCCCGGCGCCGTCCACGTCCATGCCCACGGCCAAGGCGCCGGTCGCCTCCGCCTGGGCCAACCGCTCCCGCACCACCGTCTGTTCACGCGGTTTGATGACGGGGATGCCGCGCCCCTTCCGGGCGGCGATGGCCTCCAGCCCGCTGGCGAACATGGCCGGATCGGCCCCGTCGCCGGACATCCCCACGGTACCGGCCGCCGCGGCCCCGTCCATGATCATCCGAATGAAGTCCGCCTCGGAGAGCCCGCCGCCCATGTTATAGATGACGCCGGTCATGGGCGCGGCCAGTATGGGCATGGACAGGGTCCGCCCGAACAGTTCCATGGTGGTGTCGGCGGTTTTGACGGCGTGCAGCGTCCGCATGGCCAGGCGAACGGTCCGCAAGGCCTGCACATTGACCGCAAAGGCCGCACCGGTGCCGCTGCCGCCCATGCCCGGCACCTCGCCGGCACACGCCCGACCGTCGCACACCGGACACACGCGGCAAAAACCTTTGAGTTTTCCTTGAGCATTTAACCGCAGCTGCTTTATATCCATAGCATTTCTCTCCAATCCTCTTCGCGGGTCAAGCGGACGCCGCCCGCACGGTCTCCAGTCTGTCATACCTATTCCCCACCGTGAGGGCCGGCAAGATGGAACATTTCGATCCGACACACCGGTTTTTCGATGCTTGACTTCTTTCCCGGGCATGACACACTGCAGTCACGCATCCAGATTCATGCGGGATCATGGCCCGTCGGAGCGCGTCCGAAACGGAGAGGAACCGGCCGCAACCCGAAGGCTCGTTTTCAAAAAGTCGGTGCATCTCCCATGGCGGACGCCACAGCTCCTTTGCGCGCCGTTTCCCCTGCGGCAGGAAACGAATACCGCGCCCCCAACTTCCCCAAATGCCTCGCCGTAAAAATTCCATCGGCCGATGCACCACGAAACACTTTACGTTGCCAGAAGTTTCGAGCTACATAATGCGACCCGGTGTCCGATACTCTGAACGGGTAGGTCTGATTATGGTTCGGAACGGGTCTTTCCCATAAGCTTTAATATGTTGTAATATTATGGCTTTTTTGGCATTCAGCGGCTTACCCATGGAGGGATGCAGCATCCCGCTCTGTTCACATCGAACGGCAACATTCAAGGAGACTGTAGCATGGCCACGAAGATGAAGAGCATGGACGGCAATACCGCCACCACGCACATTGCCTACGCCTTAAGCGACACGGCGGCCATTTATCCCATTACCCCGTCGTCGCCGATGGGTGAGGTAGCGGATGAATGGGCAGCAAAAGGGCAAAAAAACATCTTTGGCCAGACTGTAACGATCCGGGAGATGCAGTCGGAGGCGGGCGCGGCGGGCGCGGTACACGGTTCGCTTTCCGCCGGAGCCCTGACCACCACCTTTACGGCGTCCCAGGGCCTCCTGCTCATGATCCCGAACATGTTCAAGATCGCCGGTGAACTGCTGCCGGCAGTCTTCCATGTCTCCGCCCGGGCCGTGGCCACCCACGCCCTGTCCATCTTCGGGGACCACTCCGACATCATGGCCGCCCGGTCCACCGGCTTTGCCATGCTGGGTTCGGCCTCGGTCCAGGAATGCATGGACATGGCCCTGGTGGCCCACCTCGCGGCCATCGATGCCAGCGTCCCCTTCCTGCATTTCTTCGACGGCTTCCGGACCTCCCACGAAATCCAGAAGATCGAAGTCATCGACTACGAGGACATCAAGAAGCTGGTCGACTACGACAAGGTCGCCGCCTTCCGGGCCCGGGCCATGAATCCCGAGCACCCGGAACTGCGCGGCACCGCCCAGAACCCCGACATCTTCTTCCAGGGCCGCGAGCGGGCCAATCCCGCCTACCAGCGTATCCCGGGCATCGTGACGACGATGATGGAGAAGGTGGCCGGCATCACCGGACGCGCCTACAAGCTCTTCGACTACGTGGGCTCGCCCGACGCCACCCGGGTCATCGTCTCCATGGGCTCCTCCTGCGAAACCATCGAGGAAGTGGTCAATTACCTCATGGCCAAGGGCGAAAAGGTCGGCCTGGTCAAGGTCCGGCTGTTCCGGCCCTTTGCCCCGGATTACCTGTTCAAGGTGCTGCCGACCACGGCCGAAGTGGTGACGGTGCTCGACCGCTCCAAGGAACCGGGCAGCCTCGGCGATCCGCTCTATGAAGATGTCTGCGCCGCCTTCGTCGAACGCGGCGGTTCGATTCCGAAGCTCATGAGCGGCCGCTACGGCCTGGGCTCCAAGGAATTCGGGCCGGGCATGGTCAAGGCCATCTACGACAACATGGCCGCCGCCACGCCCAAGCGCCACTTCATGGTGGGCATCGTCGACGACGTGTCCGGGATGTCGCTGCCGATGGCCGGCCCCCTGCCCACCACCCCCGAAGGCACGGTCCAGTGCAAGTTCTGGGGTTTCGGCTCCGACGGCACGGTCGGCGCCAACAAGTCCGCCATCAAAATCATCGGCGACAATACCGATCTCTACGCCCAGGGCTATTTCGCCTACGACTCCAAAAAGTCCGGCGGCATCACCGTGTCGCACCTGCGCTTCGGGAAAAAGCCCATCCAGTCCACGTACCTGATCGATTCCGCCGACTATATCGCCTGCCATAAGCCGAGCTACGTCCACGACTATGAGATTCTGGAAGGCATCAAGGAAGGCGGCATCTTCGTGCTGAACTCCCCGTGGGGCACGGCCGACGAGCTGGCCCAAAACCTGCCCGGCCACATGCTGCGCACCATCGCCACCAAGAAACTCAAACTCTACAATATCGACGCCGTGGCCATCGCCGAGAAGGTGGGCCTTGGTGGCCGCATCAACATGATCATGCAGACGGCCTTCTTCAAGTTGGCCGGCGTGCTGCCCATCGAGCAGGCCATCTCCCTGCTCAAGGATTCCATCAAGAAGACCTACGGCAAGAAGGGCGAGGCCGTGGTCAAGATGAACGTCGACGCCGTGGACATGGCCATGGAGCACGTGACCGAAATCGCCGTGCCGGCCTCCTGGGCCACGGCGCCGGAGACACCGGAACCGGTCCGCGACGAGCCCCCCTACTACAATAAGGTCATCCGGCCGATCCTGGCCCAGAAGGGTGACTCGGTGCCGGTTTCCGCCTTCGCCGAGAACGGCTCCTTCCCGTCCGCCACGTCCCGCTATGAAAAGCGCGGCGTCGCCATCAACATCCCCCACTGGATCAAGGAAAACTGCATCCAGTGCAACCAGTGCTCGTTCGTGTGCCCCCACGCCACCATCCGCCCCTTCCTGGCCGATGCGGCGGAAATGGCCAAGGCGCCGGCCAGCTACGAGACCGTGCCGGCCACGGGCAAGGAGCTTTCCGGCCTGTCCTTCCGCATGCAGGTCTTCCCCTTGGACTGCATGGGCTGCGGCTCCTGCGCCGATGTCTGCCCGGCCAAGCAGAAGGCCCTGGTCATGAAGCCCCTCGAAACCGAGATGGTCGACCAGGTGGCCAACCACGCCTTTGCCATGAGCCTCGCCAACAAGGGCGGCGCGACCAAGCGCGAAACCCTGAAGGGCAGCCAGTTCTATCAACCGCTTTTGGAATTCTCGGGCGCCTGCGCCGGCTGCGGCGAAACGCCCTATGTCAAGCTGCTGACCCAGCTCTTCGGCGAACGCATGATGGTGGCCAACGCCACGGGCTGCTCGTCGATCTGGGGCGGTTCCGCGCCGACCTCGCCCTACGCCGTCAACAGCGAGGGTTTCGGGCCGGCCTGGAACAACTCCCTGTTTGAGGACGCGGCCGAATTCGGCTTCGGCTACACCATGGCCCTCAAACAGCGCCGGGGCAAACTGACGGACAACATCAAGGCCGTCCTCGAAGGGAAGCCTTCCGACGAACTGCGCGCCGCCCTGACCGGCTGGTTGGCCTGCGCCAACGATCCGGCCCGTTCCCGCGAATACGGCGACAAAATGCGCCAGCTGCTGTCGGCGAAGGATCCGCTCCAGGCCGCCATCCTGGCCGATGCCGACATCTTCACCAAGAAATCGGTGTGGATCTTCGGCGGCGACGGCTGGGCCTATGACATCGGCTACGGCGGATTGGACCACGTCATTGCCTCGGGCGAGGACGTCAATATCCTGGTCATGGATACCGAGGTCTACTCCAACACCGGCGGCCAGGCCTCCAAGGCCACCCCGCTCGGCGCCATCGCCAAGTTCGCCGCGGCCGGCAAGACCACCGGCAAGAAGGACCTGGCCCGCATGGCCATGACCTACGGCTACGTCTACGTAGCCTCCATCGCCATGGGCGCGGACAAGAACCAGGCCCTCAAGGCCATTTTGGAGGCCGAGGCCTATCCCGGCCCGTCGCTGGTCATCTGCTATGCCCCCTGCATCAACCAAGGCATCCGCAAGGGCATGGGCAAAGCCATGGCCGAAGCCAAGATGGCCGTGGAATCCGGCTACTGGCCGCTGTTCCGCTTCAACCCGTCCCTGGTCCACGAGGGGAAGAATCCGCTGACCATCGACAGCAAGGAGCCGAGCGCCAACCTCGATGACTTCCTGTCGGGCGAAGTGCGCTATGCCGCCCTGGCGAAGACCGCGCCGGAACAGTCCAAGACGTTCCGGACCAGGCTCCAGGCCGCCTATGCGAAACGGATGAAGGAACTGCGCTATCTGGCCGAAATGCCGGTATTCGACGGTGGGGCCGAGGCGGCGCCCATAGCCGGCGGCGACAGCGGTTTCTGCACCTCGACCCCGACGGCGGAACAGGTGCGCCCCGCTGGCGGTGCTCCCTGTGACGAAGGTCTTTCCGGCAAATAGCCGAAGCGAGGAGTACGTTGGCTAACCACCTGCCCCGAAAGTTCGCGGAGATCGTCGGCAAGGACAATGTCCTGACCAATGAAGCGGATCGCCACGCCTATGCCTATGACGCGGCGGTCCTCCCTCCCGAACTTCCTTCCCTGGTCGTCCGTCCCGAGACCACGGAAGCCTTGGGGCAGGTGGTTGCCACGTGCAACGAATACGGCGTGCCGCTGACCATCCGCGGTTCGGGCACCAACCTCTCCGGCGGCACCATCCCCGCGCCCGAGGGCGTGGTCGTCCTGACCGGGGCACTCGACCGTATCCTCGAAATCAACGAAGCCGATCTGTACGCCGAGGTCGAGCCCGGCGTCATCACGGCCAATTTTGCGCGCGAAATCGCCAGCCGGGGGCTCTTCTACCCCCCCGACCCCGGCAGCCAGGACGTCTCCACCCTCGGCGGCAACGTCGCCGAGAATGCCGGCGGCCTGCGCGGCCTCAAGTACGGCGTGACCAAGGACTATGTCCTCGGCCTCCATTTTTACGACGCGGCCGGCGAGCTGGTCAAAACCGGTGCCCGCACGGTCAAGTGCGTCTCGGGCCTGAACCTGTCCGGCCTGCTGGTGGGGTCGGAAGGCACGCTCGGCGTCATCAGCCGGATCATCCTCAAGCTCGTTCCGCCCCCCAAGGCCAGCCAAGCCATCATGGCCGTGTTCGACGACCTCATGAAGGCTTCCGAGACCGTGGCCGCCATCATCGCGGCCAAGATCGTCCCGGCGACCCTGGAATACATGGACAACTTCACCATCCGGGCGGTCGAGGACTTCGCCCACGCCGGCTTGCCCACCGACGCCAAGGCCTTGCTGCTGATCGAAGTGGACGGGCATCCGGCGCAGGTCGCGGAGGAAGCCGCCGCCGTGGCCACCATCTGCAAGCGCATCGGCGCCGTGAACCTCCAAGTGGCGGCCGATGCCGGCGAACGCGACACGCTCTGGCAGGCCCGCCGCACGGCCCTGTCCGCCCTGGCCCGCCTGCGTCCGACCACGGTTCTGGAGGACGCCACCGTCCCCCGCTCGAAGATTCCGGCCATGATCGGCGCCCTGGAACGCATCGCGGCCACATACCGCCTCAGCATCGGCACCTTTGGCCACGCCGGCGACGGCAATCTCCATCCCACTATCCTCACGGACAAGCGGGATCAGGAAGAATGGAAGCGCGTGGACGCGGCCATCGCCGAAATTTTCGACGTCGCCCTGGAACTGGGCGGCACCCTCTCCGGTGAGCACGGCATCGGCCTGGCCAAGGCCCGGTACCTGGACAAGGAAATCGGGCGTCCCTCCATCCTTTACTCCAAGCGGCTCAAGGCCGCCCTGGACCCCAAGGGTATTCTCAATCCCGGAAAGATCACCGGGGAATGACATGAAAAGCGACCTGCGCCACCTGATGGATCTGCTCCGGCAGATCGACGACCAGCTCGTGACCTGCATGCGCTGCGGCACCTGCCAGTCCGTCTGTCCCATCTACAAGGAGACGGGGCTGGAAGCCCATGTGGCGCGGGGCAAGATCGCCCTGCTCGAATTCCTGGCCGACGAGCTGATCAAGGACCCGAAGGGTGTCAATGAACGGCTGAACATGTGTCTGCTGTGCGGCTCCTGCGAGGCGAGCTGTCCGAGCGGCGTCAAGGTGCTGGACATCTTCCTCAAGGCGCGGGCCTTCATGACCGGCTATTTCGGCCTGTCGCCGGTCAAGCGCATCGTCTTCCGGGGACTGCTCAAACACAACCGGCTGTTCGACGCCGTCGTGTCCGTCGCCGCGAAGTTTCAAGGCATTTTCACCAAGCCGGTCAACGACATGATCGGCTCCTCCTGCGCCAGGGTCTTCCCCGGCCTGATCGGTGGCCGGCACTTCATCCCCCTGGCCGCCAAGCCCTTTCACGCCACGACCCCGGCCCGGGATACGCCGCGCGGCGCCTCGGGCCGCAAGGTGGCCTTCTACTACGGCTGCGTGGTGGACAAGATGTTTCCCCACATCGCCGAAACGATCCTCGGCGTGCTCGATGCCCACGACATCGCCGTCTACATGCCGCACGGCCAGGCCTGCTGCGGTATTCCGGCCCTGTCTTCGGGCGATCGCGCCACCTTCGAGTCCCTGGTGGCCAGCAACATGGCCCTCTTCGGCGACGCCGATTGCGACGCCCTGGTCACGCCCTGCGCCTCCTGCACCTCCACCATCAAAAAGCTCTGGCCGCGCCTGGCCACCGATCTGCCCGAGGCGATGCAGGCCAAGATCCGGGACCTGGCCGAAAAAACCATGGATATCAGCGAATATCTGGTCAACGAGGCCGGGATCGCCCAGCCGCCCTTCCCGCAGCCGGAAGACGGCGCGGTCGTCGTGACCTATCATGACCCGTGCCATCTCAAAAAAACGCTGGGGATCGCCGCCGAACCCCGGGCCCTTATCGCGGCCAATCCGCACTACCGGCTGGTCGAGATGGACGGCGCCGACAGCTGCTGCGGTTCGGGCGGCAGTTTTACCCTCCAGCATTACGATCTTTCCAAACGCATCGGCAGACGCAAGCGGGACAACATCATCGCCACCGGCGCCAGGCTCGTGGCGACGAGCTGCCCTGCCTGCATGCTGCAGATAAGCGACATGTTGTCCCAGGCCGGCGATCGGGTCGCCTTGTGCCACCCGGTGGAAATCTATGCGGAAACGCTGACCGGGCACTTACGCCCGACAGCAAAAACAGAGGCGAAAGAGGTAGCCTAATGAGTTTAAAAGACAACATCAATGCGCTGTTTGAGCCCAAAACCGTTGCCATCATCGGCGCCTCCTCGGTACCCGGCAAAGTCGGTTACAAGGTTTTGGCCAACATGCAGGAAGCGGGATTTACGGGCACCATCTACCCGGTCAATCCCAAATCCGACGAAATCCTTGGACTGCCCGTAACGAAAAATATCGACGACCTGCCGGAAGGTCTCGATCTGGCTGTTATCGTCGTACCCGTAGCCGCCGTACTCGCCTCCGTAGAAGCCCTCGCTGCGCGCAAGTGTCGCTCCGTCATCATCATTACGGCCGGTTTCAAGGAAGTCGGCAAGGAAGGCGCGGCGCTGGAGCGCAAGATCGCCGATCTGTGCGTCGCCCATGATATCGCCATGGTCGGTCCCAACTGCCTGGGGCTCATGAGCACCCATGACGACAACAACGCCTCCTTTGCCTCCGGGTATCCGGCCAAAGGTCCCATCGCCTTCTTCTCCCAGTCCGGGGCGCTGTGCGCGGCCATTCTCGACTGGGCCCTCGGCGAAGGCATCGGCTTCTCCAAGTTCGTTTCCCTCGGCAACATGGCCGTGGTCAACGAATCCAACATGCTCGAATACCTGCGCACCGATCCCAACACCAAGGTCATCCTCGGGTATATCGAAAACGTCATCAACGGCGCGGACTTCCTTGAACAGGCCGCCAAGGTCAGCCGGGAAAAGCCCGTCATCATGATCAAGTCCGGCACCACCAGCGCCGGCGCCAAGGCCGCCTCCTCCCACACCGGTGCCATTGCCGGTTCGGACGCGGCCTACTCGGCGGCCTTCCGCAAGACCGGCGTCATCCGCGTGCCCGACATGGCCTCGCTGTTTGCCATGGCCCAGGCCTTCTCCTGCCAGCCGCTGCCCCAGGGCCCGGGACTGGCCATCATCACCAACGCCGGCGGTCCCGGCATCCTGGCCGCCGATGCCACGGAAAAATCCTCCCTGCATCTGGCCCAGCTGTCCCCGGCCACGGTGGAACGCATGAAGGCCTTCCTGCCGGCCTACGCCTCGCTGCATAACCCCATCGACGTGGTGGGTGACGCGCCGGCCGAACGCTACCGTGACACCTTGAAGGCCGTCATCGACGATCCGCAGGTGCACGCCATCCTGATTCTGCTGACGCCGACGGCTTCGGCCCAGATCATGGAAACGGCCGACGCCATCATCGAAGTGGCCAAGACCACCAACAAGCCCATCATGGTCAACTACATGGGCGGCATCCGCATCATGCCGGGCCTCAAGAAGCTCAACGCCGCCGGCATCCCCTGCTCCATCTACCCGGATCCGCTCATCAACTGCCTGGAAACGATGTACGATTACTACCTGTGGCGGCAGACGCCGGCCCAGGAGTACCCGACCATCAAGCGCAACCGCCAGAAGGCCCGGATGGTCCTGTCCGAGGCCAAGGCCAAGGGTGCCAAGGAAGTGGTGGAATTCCAGGCCCAGGAAATCCTGCGCGCCTACAATCTGCCGACGCCCAACACCATCCTGGCCAAATCCGCCGACGAAGCCGCCGCGGCGGCCGAAAAGATCGGCTTTCCGGTGGTGCTCAAGATTGCCTCGCCGCAGATTTCCCACAAATCCGATGTGGGCGGCGTCAAGGTGAATCTGGCCGACGCGGCGGCGGTCAAGGCGGCCTACGAGGACATCACCACCCGGGCCCAGCGCCTGCGTCCGGAAGCCAACATCGCCGGCTGCCTCGTGCAGGAAATGGCCCCCAAGGGCTGCAAGGAAATCATCATCGGCTTCAAGCGCGATGAGCAGTTCGGGCCGCTTTTGATGTTCGGCCTGGGCGGCATCTACGTGGAAATCCTCAAGGATATCGCCTTCCGTCTGGCCCCGCTCGGTCGGGACGACGCCAAGTCGATCATCCGGGAGATCAAGTCCTACAAGCTGTTGGAAGGCGCCCGGGGCGAAGCGCCGATCAACTTCCAGGCCTTGGAGGACATCCTGCTGACCATGTCCGAAATGGCCCTGGATTTCCCGGAGATCCGGGAGGCGGATTTCAACCCCGTCCTGGTCAACGCCGAAAAGGCCGTGGTGGCCGACGTTCGCATCGCCATCGCCTAATCCCGAACACGACCGCTCCGAGGCGGATCGGTTCGCCGATCCGCCTCGAAAAAGCACCACGCAAGGCCCGTCTCCCGGCGGGCCTTGCTTTTTTTGTCTCCGTCACCGTGGATCGTTCGGAAAGGCCCCTTCGCCTGGCGTCCGGCGTTTGGGGCACGTCTCCCGCAAATGGCAGACCGCGCAGCCGCCGGCATAGGGGAAAAACGTCATGACGGCGTACTGCCGGTCCAGGCAGCCGGTCTCCCGCACGGTCAGGCCCTGTCGGGCCAGGCAGGCGCGAAGTTCGCTGTCCGGAGGCGGCAGTGGCGCGCAACCGGCGAGGCGCAGTTCCGGAATCACCGCGCCGGCGGCGGCCATCACCAGGCAAACCGCCAGCGTATGGAACAGCAACCCTGCCGATGGCGACTGGCTCCAAGTCGTCTCCACCAAACGCTCCGCCGGCGCCTCCAAGACCGCCACCAGAACGCCGGATGTCGTCGAACGCTGCGCATGGTATACATTCAAGTAACGCTTTAATTTTTTAAAATTCTCTTGCAAGTTCACTATATCAAAAGCGTCACCTGACGGCCCGCCCAGCATACGTCGGTAGTTTTCAAAATCGAAAGCAGGGTCGGGCCACAAGCGTTCCACATCCCATCCCATGACGCGCTCCTTCGAAGCATACCCGACCCGGGTGTAGCCCGCCGGCCAGGACGGACGCAAGCCCAGGCCGCAGCTCCCCACGCGGGGAGCCCCCTTTCCCCGTGACAAACATGGCGTTGGCTTGTAGAAAATGCCCCAGACTTCGCCACGGCAAGAGGCCGCCCCGACCGGTGGATCGGATGCGTCTTCCGCACCGGTCGAACGGCTTCGGCTGTCGACCGGCCGAACCCGCTCGCGGCGAAGGCAAAATCACACTTGCCCAAAGTGTCAAAGGAGCTGCCATGAGCACCACCGAAGCGCCCACCGGGGCCATTCTCCAACGCGACAAACAAACCTATGCCATTGTTCCCCGTACGCCCGTGGGACTGATTTCCGCCGAAGTCCTGGACGCGCTGAACACGGTCGTCAAGAAATACGCCATCCCCATCGTCAAGATCACCTCGGGCCAACGCTTGGCCCTGGTCGGCATCAAGCCCGAGCAGGTGGACGATATCTGGAAGGATCTCGGCACCGGCGTGGGCCAAGCCCTGGCCCTGTGCCTCCACTTCGTTCAGGCTTGCCCCGGAACCACCGTGTGCCGGTACGGCCTCCAGGATTCCCTGGGGCTCGGCATCGAGCTGGAGAAGCTCTTCAGCGGCCGCGACCTGCCCGCCAAGTTCAAAATGTCGGTTTCGGGCTGCCCCCTGTGCTGCTCCGAAAGCTTTGTGCGCGATCTGGGCGTCATCGGCAAGAAAGCCGGCTGGACGGTAATTTTCGGCGGTCATGCCGGCGGCAAGCCGCGGGTCGGCGATGTGATCGCCGAAGACCAGACCAAGGAACAGGTGATCGCCCTGGCTGAAAAACTCATCGCCCACTACGCCGCCAACGCCAAGAAACACGAACGGACGGCCCGTTTCGTGGAGCGCGTGGGCATCGACAGCATCAAACAGGCTGTTTTGGGCTGATTTGACGGACTGCGCCATGGAGCGGGAGGCGGAGGGCATCGAGCCGTTGCGTCTGGCAACATCGCCTTCCCGCTCCGCCGCAGTCCCCGCGCTGACCGCCGGCGAGGCGGTCGTCTGGCGTCTGTACGCCCCGTCACACCGTCCCCTACCGGCGCTCGCCTTTTCCCTGCTGGACGCCGCGGAACGCGACCGGGCCGGCCGTTTGCAGGACGAAAGCGCTCGGCGTCTCTTCATCATAGCCCACGCCATGCTGCGCCGCGTCCTGTCCGCTGTGGCCGGGATGGCCCCCCAGGACGTCCGCTACGTCCGTACGCCACAGGGGAAACCCTTCTGGCCGGGCGGCCCGGAATTCAGTCTCAGCCATGCCGGAGACTGCGTTGTGGTGGCCGTCTGTCCGGACAGTCCGCTCGGCGTGGACGTGGAGCCCCGCCGCCGGCTCCCCGATGCCGACGCGATCGTCCGGCAGTTTTTCGCCCCCGAGGAGCAGCACGCCTACCGCCAACACGCGCCAGCCGACCGGGAGCTGGCCTTTTTGACGGCCTGGACCCGCAAGGAAGCCTACGTCAAGGCGCTCGGCGACGGCCTGTCCGTTCCTCCGAGCGCCTTTGCCGTCTCCTTGGACGACCCGCCCCGGCTGTTGCGCCCCTGGGCCAAGGCCGCCGGGCCGGCGCCGCGCCTCTGGAATCTGCCGCTCGGGCCTGGCCGCATCGGCGCCCTGGCCGGACACGTCCACAGACTCACCTGCCGCGACTTCCGCCTCTAATGCCGGCCTTGGCCTTCAAACGCGTATCTTGACCTTTTCTCCCCGCAGCGGTGTATAGGGTATCCAATTGGGGAAAGGTCCCGTTAGGTCCGAAAACGGCCGGACTTTCCGAGAGCGGCCTGTCTTCATGGGCAAAGAGCATTTCCCTTTTCGGGCTTTGCGCCTGCCGATTCCGGCCTTCGCTTCGTGTCGCGGCAGAAAAAAACGGTCTTTTTGACTTAGGTCAAAGCGCTTCCAGCCCGGCCCGCGTAGACCCGAAATCACGGAAACGCGAATGCCAAACCCAAACCGAAACGGAGGATGCCATATGTTTTGCTACCAGTGTGAACAGACGGCCAAGGGGACCGGTTGCGACAAGATGGGCGTGTGCGGCAAGCAATCCGACGTCTCCGACCTGCAGGATCTGCTCGTCTATGCGGTGACCGGCCTGTGCCAGGTCGCCTTGGCCACCAAGGCCCAGGGGAAAACCGTCCCCATGGAAGTCGGCCGCTTTACCTGCAAGGCCCTCTTCTCCACGCTGACCAACGTCAACTTCGACGCGGCCGATTTCCTGCCGCTCATTACGGAAACCGCCGCTACCCGCGATGCCCTGGCCGCCACGATCAACATGCATTTTCTCCACGGCCCGGCCACCTTCGTCTTCGCCACCACCCTGCCCGAACTGGCCAAGCAGGCCCAGGGACACGGACTCAAGGACATCCCGGCCACGAACGACGACATCCGTTCGCTCAAGCACACCTTGATCTTCGGCATCAAGGGCGTGGCCGCCTATGCCGATCATGCCGCCATCCTGGGACAGGAGGATCCGGCCGTCTATGAATTCATCTACCGGGGCATGTCCGCCACCTACGCCAACAACCGCACCCTGGAGGACTGGGTGAACCTGGTCCTGGAATGCGGCACGATCAACCTGCGCACCATGGAGCTGCTGGACGCCGCCAACACCGGCGCCTACGGCCACCCCGTCCCCACCGTCGTGCCGCTCGGGGCCAAGGCCGGCAAGGCCATCCTCGTGTCCGGCCATGACCTCAAGGACCTGAAGATGCTGCTCGAACAGACCGCCGGCAAGGGCATCTTCGTCTACACCCACGGCGAAATGCTTCCGGCCCATGGCTACCCGGAACTCAAGAAGTATCCGCACTTCTACGGCCACTACGGCACGGCCTGGCAGAACCAGGTCAAGGAATTCGCCGCGTTCCCCGGCGCCATCCTGATGACCACCAACTGCATCCAGAAGCCGGCGGAGAGCTATCACGACAACATCTTCACCACCGGCCTGGTCGGCTGGCCCGGCGTCGTCCATGTGAAGAACGGCGAGTTCGCCCCGGTCATCGAAAAGGCCCTGGCCATGCCCGGCTTCCCGGCCGACACCGACAAGGACACGGTCATGACCGGCTTTGCCCACAACGCCGTCCTGGGCGTAGCCGGAAAGGTCATCGAGGCGGTCAAGGCCGGCCAGATCAAGCACTTCTTCCTGGTGGCCGGTTGCGACGGCGCCAAGCCCGGCCGCAACTACTACACCGAGTTCGTGGAAAAGGCCCCGGCCGACACCATCGTGCTGACGCTCGCCTGCGGCAAGTTCCGCTTCTTCGACAAGAAGCTCGGCGACATCGGCGGCATCCCGCGGCTGCTCGACATGGGACAGTGCAACGACGCCTACTCGGCCATCCAGGTGGCCGTGGCCCTGGCCAAGGCCTTCGATTGCGGCGTCAACGACCTGCCCTTGTCGCTGATCATCTCCTGGTACGAGCAGAAGGCCGTGGCCATCCTGCTGACCCTGCTCGCCCTCGGCATCAAGAACATCCGGCTCGGACCGAGCCTGCCGGCCTTCCTGACGCCCAATGTCCTCAACTATCTGGTCGCCAACTACGACATCAAGCCCATTACCACGCCTGACGAGGATCTGAAGGCCATCCTCGGCTAGACCCACCGGACGGCGGGCGGCCCCGACCGGGGCCGCCCCAAAGGGAACCATCATGAAGCGCACGATCATCGAAATCGACGAGACGTTATGCAACGGCTGCGGCGCCTGCGTCACCGGCTGCGCCGAGGGCGCCCTGGAAATCCGTGATGGCAAGGCCCGGGTCGTGGCCGAACACTTCTGCGACGGCCTGGGCGCCTGCATCGGCCACTGTCCCACCGGCGCATTGACCATCGTCGAACGCGAGGCCCCGGATTTCGATGCGGCAGCGGTCAAGGCGCATATGGCTGCGTCCCCGACGGCGTCGGCTCCAACCGGCTGTCCGTCCGCCAGGCCCATGGGCTTCACGCCCTGCCAGGCGGCCAATGTCCCTGTCAGCCAGCCGGCCACCGCCGGATCGAGCCTCGGCACGTGGCCCATCAAGTTGCGGCTGGTGCCGGAAAACGCACCGTTTCTGCAAGGCGCCCGACTGCTCGTCCTTTCCGATTGCGTGCCGCCGGCGTTTCCGGCCCTGCACGGCACGTTGCTGCCCGGACGCGTCGCCCTGCTCGGCTGCCCCAAGTTCGACGACACCAAGGCCCATGTGGACAAGCTGGCCGATATCCTGCACCGCAACGACATCGTCGACATCACGATCGTGCAGATGGATGTTCCCTGCTGCTCCGGCATGAGCCGCATCGTCGCCCAGGCCGTGGCCCAATCGGGGAAGAACGTGCCCGTCACCCGAGTGGTGGTCACCCGGCGCGGCGAAATCGCCGAAATGCGCTCCATGAGCGCCTGCGGACAGTTGGACAAGATAGCGTAAATGCCACCGGCCTCCCGTAACGACAAGGAGACAAGGCATGAAGAAGACGAATATTTTCGAAGTAGGCCCGTTCAAGGATGAAGGCTACGGCATGCTGTGGGTGCATGACTCGCCCAACTTTCGGGTCGTCAATTTCAACTTCAAGGCCGGCCAGGAACTGCCCCTCCACCAGCACGACCTGGATGGGGAACTGACCATCGTGGTGCTGACGGGCGAGGGGGCATTCCTGGCCGCCGATGGCGCGACCATGCCGGCCAAGCCCGGCGACGTGCTGGTCTGCCCGATACGGGTCCCCCATGGGGTTCGTTCCATCACCGACATGCGTATCCTGGTGACGGTGGCCCCGCCTCCCTGAGCACCGATGGTCGCACACGACAAAAAAAGGGGCCAAGCGTGTGCTTGGCCCCTTTGCATGCTGTGGTGCGCCCGGAGTGATTCGAACACTCGACCTACGGATTCGTAGTCCGGCACTCTATCCAGCTGAGCTACGGGCGCATGCGAGAGGAAGCTTCTTACGCAACAACCAATGGGGCGTCAACATTTTTCCAGAAAAAAAAGAAAATTCGCAAAATTTCCACTCCCGACCGGGGGCGGCCCTTCCAGGCAAATTGCGCGGGCAAAGCGCTTTCGGTCCCCAACGGGCCGTGCTATAGTGACATCGTCCACCTGCAGCCCGCGGCGGAAAACGTGTAACCAGAAAGGAAGAACCCCATGGTCCAGATCAAGACCATTCTGTGCGCCCTGGATTTTTCCGAGGTGAGTCCCAAGGTGGCCGCCTACGCCAAGGCCCTGGCCCAGGTGTGCGGCGCCAAAATCATTGCCCTCTACGTCGCCCCATCCCTGACCCAGTATGTGGAGTTCCACGTCCAGGCCAGCTATATCGACGATTTTGTCACCGGTATCGTCCATGGGGCATCCGAAACCATGGATACCTTCCTCAAGGACTACTTCACGGACGTCCCGGCGGAAGGCCGCGTGGTGACCGGCTACGCCGCCGAGGAAATCGTCAGCGCGGCCGAAGAGATGAAGGCCGACATCATCGTCCTCGGCACCCATGGTCGGCGCGGGCTCGACAAGTTCCTGTTCGGCTCGGTGGCCGAAAAGGTCATCAAGACCTCGTCCGTGCCGGTGTTGTCCATGCGCCCCGATCCCAAGCCCGAAGCCTAGCCCCCAACCTTGCCTCAAGGACGGCCCCTGGGCCGTCCTTTTTTTTCTTTTTCCACGGCGGGAACCCCGTATTTTGGCATTGCATTTTCTCTCGAAAGCGGTAAAGCCTCTTCAGCGGTAATTTGTCGATTTTGTAAAATTAACCACTGGAGAGGCTGCCATCGCCGATGGCAGGGACATCCGACCGAGGTTCCACCACACGACGGGACAGCACGCGCCTTGATGCGGGAACCGCTCGACACCCAAAGAGGCCAACAAGACGGAAATGCCCTCTATTGTCCTGTAATAAATTTATTTTTAAAAATTTGGTTCGCACCGGCCCCCCCCTCTCCCGGAGCGAGCCCGACGCCGCCCCACCTCTCCATGGGGCGGCGTTCTTTTTACGCCCCAGCATATTCCAGCGACCACCCCCCAACGGGGCGGCTTCGTCTGGATTGCCCGTTGTGGAGAATACATTATTTTGACAATATCGTGACCGCATTGCCGTATTTTCTCCCAATGTTGTGACAATGCGACAGAAAGGAACCGTTCCTTCGATCCGACGGCAGGCCGCCCCATCCCGGCAGCCCGGGAAGAATACCCCGAACGGTCCAACCAAGCCCTTGACTTTACGGACATGCTTTGCAAAGGGTGTGGTCTTTTGACGGGAGGCAAGAGGCATGCAGATCTTCAACACCATGACACGGGCCAAGGAAACCTTCGAGACCCGCCAGCCAGGCAAAGTGGCCATGTACGTGTGCGGCATCACCGCCTACGACCTGTGCCACATCGGTCACGCCCGCTCAGCCGTGGTGTTCGACGTCCTGGTGCGCCACCTGCAGCGCCTCGGCTACGATGTCACCTTCGTGCGCAATTTCACCGACGTCGATGACAAGATCATCCGCCGATCCAACGCCGAAGGCGTCCCGTCCGGCGAAATCGCCGAGCGCTACATCAAGGCCTTTTATGAGGATATGGATCAGCTCGGCATCAAACGTCCCAGCGCCGAGCCCCGGGCCACCGAATATATCGGGGCCATGGCCGATCTGGCCGTCCGTCTCATCGAAAGCGGCCATGCCTACCGCACCCCATCCGGCGACGTCTATTTCCGCGTCCGTTCCTTTCCCGGCTACGGCAAGCTTTCCGGCCGCGATATCGAGGACATGCGCGCCGGCGCCCGGGTGGCGCCCGGAGAAGAAAAGGAAGACCCCCTCGATTTCGCCCTCTGGAAGGCCGCCAAGCCCGGCGAACCGCGTTGGGAAAGTCCCTTCGGTCCCGGACGGCCGGGCTGGCACCTGGAATGCTCGGTCATGAGCGAAAAATTGCTCGGTCTCCCCATCGACATCCACGGCGGCGGCCAGGACCTCATCTTCCCCCATCACGAGAACGAACTGGCCCAGGCCGAGGCCGCCACCGGCACCAAATTCTGCCGCTATTGGGTCCACAACGGCTTCGTGCGCATCAACGCCGAAAAGATGTCCAAATCCCTAGGGAATTTCGTCACCATCCGGGACATCTACGCGCACTACCTGCCGGAAGTCCTCCGCTTTTTCCTGGTTTCCGCCCACTACCGCAGCCCCCTCGACTATTCCGACCAGGCCCTGGACGAGGCCGAAAAAGGACTGCGCCGCATCTATGCCGCCAAGGCACAGCTCGAAACGGCCCTGACCCGCTCCAAATGGTCGGAAACCAAACTGCCCGAGGAGATCGGACAGGAGCTTACCCGATTGGAAGAATCCTTCGGCGCGGCCATGGACGACGATCTCAACACGGCCCAGGCGCTGGGCCACGTGTTCGGGACCATCCGGCTGGCCGGACGGGTGCTGGAAGACAAGACGCTCGCCAAGAGCCGGGAAACGGCCGAACTCGTTCGCCGTATCCTGGCCGATCTGACCAGCTGGGCCGAGGAACTCGGCGTTTTCGGCCAGGACAGCCAGACATTTCTGGCAGCCCTCAAGGCCTGCCGCCTTGCCCGCCTGGGCATCGACGCCAGCCGGGTGGACACCCTGGTGGCGGAACGTCAGACGGCGCGCAAGGCCAAGGATTTTGCCCGTTCGGACGCCATCCGCGACGAGCTGGCCGGACTCGGCGTCACCGTCATGGACACGCCCACCGGTCCCCAGTGGGACGTCGCGTAACGCGCGAGGCCGTCCCTCACGGGCCCTGGTCCCTCTCTTGAATTTCCCTTAAGTCCCTCTCCCGGGGGGCCTATCGGGCAATTCGCCCTCGATCCGCCGCGCCCATCGCACGGGCGGCATCGTCAGCCGCCGGAGGCGTCGTCCTTTTCGCGTTTACCGGAAAAAAGAGCCCGGGCCAGTTCCGACAGATTCGCCAGCTTCGGGCCAAGGCGGCCGGCCGCCGGACAGAGGACCGGACCGTAGCCCAGGCGTTCGGCCTGCTTGAGGCGCGTCTCGTGGCCGGACACGGGCCGGATGCGGCCGGACAGGTCCACCTCGCCCCACAGCACGGCCCCGGCCGGCAGCGGCCGATCGTAGAACGACGACAGCACGGCTGCGGCAATGCCGAGATCCAGGCCCGGATCCTGGATTTTGAGTCCACCACCGATTTTGACGTAGATGTCCGTCTGGCCGAGGTTGAGACGCAGGCGCTTTTCCAACACGGCCAACAGCAGGTGCAGCCGCCCCACGTCCAAGCCGAGAGCCGCCCGGCGCGGCATGGCCAAATAGGATTTGGCGGCCAGGGCCTGCACTTCCACGGCAAAGGGACGGCGTCCCTCTACGGCCATGACCACGGCCGAACCGGACGTGGCCGGGTCGCGGTCTCCCAAAAAAAAAGTAGAAGGATCGGGAACTTCGAGGAGTCCTGCCCCGCGCATTTCCATGACGAGCAGCTCGTCGGTCGGGCCGTAGCGATTCTTGAGCACCCGCAGGATACGGAAGAGATGGCGGCGCTCGCCTTCCAGGTAGAGCACCGTATCGACCATGTGTTCCAGGAGCTTGGGGCCGGCGATCTGCCCGTCCTTGGTGACATGGCCGACCAGGATGAGACAGGCCTGGCCGCGCTTGGCCGCCTCCACGCAGGCGGCAGCCACGGCCCGCACTTGGCCGACGCTGCCGGCCGCGCCCTCGGCCTCGGCCACGTGCATGGTCTGCACGGAATCCACGATGACCAATTCCGGCGTCTCGGCGGCCGAGAGAACGTCCACGGCCGCAGCGGCGTCCGTCGTGGACGCGGCGAGCAGGGATTCCTCAAGCACGCCCAGGCGCTCGGCCCGGGCCCGCAACTGCGGGAGGGATTCCTCGCCGGAAATGTAGACGACGCGCCGGCCGGCCGCCGCAGCGAAACCGGCCAACTGCAGGAGCAAGGTGGATTTGCCGATGCCCGGCTCACCGCCGAGCAGGACGGCCCCACCGGGCGTAAGCCCGCCGCCGAGCACCCGGTCCAGGCCGGAGATGCCCGTGGTCCAAGGGCGAAAGTCCGCCACCGGATGCCGGCAAAGCGGCATCGGCGCGGCCGCGCCGATCGCCGGCGCCCCGGCCGACCGACCCGGTGCGGTCACGCGTTCGGCAAGGGTGTTCCAGGCCCCGCACCGGGGGCATTGCCCATGCCACGTGGGCGAAATTCCCCCGCAGCTGGAGCATTGGAACACCCGCTTGGTCTTTGTCACCATGCCCGCCCCTATTGCTTGGGCGGATCCTTGGCGTCCACGACCTTGACCCCGAATTCCTTGACCGCCTCGGGCGGCTCAAAAAAGACGATCATGAACGGCGATTCGCCACCGGGTGCGATGTTGGTGTTATTCGTCAGGACGCCCACCTGGGAAGACAGGGCGTTTTTCAGCTCATCGCGGGTCATCACCTGCAACTGAAAGAGCGACACGGTGTTGCCGGCCAGGGCCTCTTGCGTGGCCAGCACGCCGCCCTTTTCATCGAACAAGGTGGCCTCGAGCTTGATCATTTCCTTGGGGGTCTTGAAGTTGTTGACCGCCTTGCCTTCGATGACAAACAACTGCCCCACCTTCTCATTGGAGACATAGTACTGCCGGACATTTTGCAGCATGATGTCCTTGACCTTGGCGGCCTCCTCGGGCTTGGCCGGACCGGCCTCCGGGGCGCCCGGGGCAGCCGCCTTGCCAGCCTCGGGTTTGACCGCTTCCGGGGTGACCGGCGGCGTCGCCGGCGCGCTGGCGGCCGGGGGCGTGACCGGCGGGGTGGCCGGCTTTTTCGAGGGCCACAGATCCAGAAAATGAATGGCCAATGACGTCACGATGATAACGAAAAGCACCGCACCGGCGATAATGAGCACACGGCGCCGTCGATCTTTTGACACACTGCTCCCGGGCAACGGGATATCGGCAACGTCATCCAGACTGAAGCCGGGGCGGGTCGGCCCATCATCCAAGGCCTCTTCCTCGTCCGCCTGATCGGCCGGCGCTTCGTACTCCTCCGAATGAAAATGCTCCTCCGCCGGGACCTCTTCGGCGCCCGGCTGGGCGGCAGGCGTTGATGCGGCCGCGGCAGCCGGCGCGACCGGCTTTTCAGGCGGCGCGGTCATATCGTCGGGGAAGTCGAAGTCCGTCAGCCCCGGAGCGGCAGGCTCCGCCGGCGGTTTCACCTCAAAGACATGGCGGCATTTCCCGCAACGCAGCTTGGTTCCCTGCGGGCTGATCTTGTCGTCGGGAAGCCGGAACTTGGCCTGGCAATTCGGGCATTCTACGATCATGGTACTGTGTCCCACCCCGTTTGCAGTTTTGTGCCAAGTCTATGCAATATCAGGACCATTGCAAGATTCAAGGGCATATACGCCGCGCAACCGCCGCAACCGTCCGTCGATGTCCATGCCGTAGCCCACCAGAAACAGCGGCGGTGCGGAAAACCCGACGAAATCCACGGTCAATTCCACTTCCCGGCGGTATGGCTTGTCCAGCAAGGCGCATATTTTGATGTCGGCCGGCTCGCGCTGGCGGAATTTGTGAAGAAGATAGGCCAGGGAACGCCCGGTGTCCACGATATCGTCCACGATCAGGACATGACGGCCGGTAATGCAGGTCTGGATGTCCGCCAGCAGGCGCAATTCGCCCGGGCAGGTCCCGGCACCATAACTGGCCAGGCGCACGAAATCGATGCGGGGACAAAAGCGTAAGGATCGGAGCAAATCGGCGAAAAACGGCAGGACGCCCGTCAGGACGCCCACCATGACCACCTCGCGGTCGGCGTAGCAGTCCGATATCTCCCGCCCGAGTTCGGCGACCCGGGCGGCCAGGACCTGCTCCGAAAAAATTTCGCGCAACCGTTCCGCCATGTCCCGCCCGCCAGCCTCCTACATCTCCATGATCAGCGCTTCTTCATTGCACTCGGGGAATTTCGGGCAATTGATGCAATCGGCCCAGACCTTTTGGGGCAACTGTTCCTTTTCCACAGGCACGAATCCCAACCGGGCGAAAAAATGCGCCCGACACGTCAGGGTAAACACCCGATAGATGCCCAGGGTCACCGCGTCGCTTAAGCAGGCCTCCACCAGCTTGCCCCCCCAGCCCTGATTCTGCACGCTCGCATCCACGGCCAGGGACCGAATCTCGGCAATATCTTCCCAGCAAATGGACAAGGCGCAACATCCCACCATGGTCGCGGAATCGCGCTCGGCCACGACGAAGAAGTCCCGCAGATGGCTGTAGAGCTGGTTGAAGGAACGGGGCAGCAGGAACTCCTGTCGGGCGCTTTCCATAAGCAAGGCATGAATTTTTTTTACGTCCTGAATCTTCGCCTTGCGAATAAAGAACCCGCTCATGAACCGCTGTCTTTGAGCAGGGCAGCAAGCACCTGCCGCAACATTTCGCCGGGCATGTAGCCGGCATGGTTAAGCGCTTGTTGCCCCGTGCGATCATAGATCAGGGTTTTGGGGATCATCTTTACCCCGAAGGTGGTCATGACGTCGGGATCGGCCAGATGGACCGGAAAATTGAACGGCGTCTGCTTGACGAAATGCAGATACTCGCCCCGGTCGGTATCCATCGAGATGCCGATGAAGACCACCTTATCTGCGGGGAAATCCCGCCGAGCCGCGATGAACTCCGGAATTTCCATCAGGCAGGGTTTGCACCACGAGGCGAAGAAATCGATGACCACGATCTTGCCCCGGGCGGCGGAAATGGCATCCAGCACCCCCTGGCCGGTGATCGGCGTGGCGTCCTGGGCCAGCGCCTGCCCCCCCAGCAGCAGGGTCAGGGCCAGCGCAAAAAATGGGGAACGAATACGCAACGGCGTCCTCCACAAGTCGAATCGGCGGCCGTGCGACACGGTCGCCAGAAGCTGATGTAATCCAAAGGCCAGGCAGCGCGCCAGCGCTTTTTTAGGCGCGCTCGCCGCCGGTCAGGGCCTTGGCCTGACGCACGGCATCCACGGCGTCCGCAGCATGGGCGTCGGCGCCGATGGACTTGGCGAAAGCCTCGGTCACCACGGCGCCGCCGACCATAATGCGGGTGGGCAGTCCCTTTTCCCGCACGAGGCGCACCGTGTCTTCCATGCGGACCATGGTGGTGGTCATCAGGGCCGACAGGCCGATCAGATCCGCCTTGTTCGTCTCGGCCGCCTCCACGATCCGGGCGGCCGGCACGTCCTTGCCCAGGTCGATGACGTCGAAGCCATGATTCTTGAGCATCAGGCAGACGATGTTCTTGCCGATGTCATGGATGTCGCCCTCGACCGTGGCCATGACGATACGCGCCTTGGCCGCCCCGGCCGTCTCGGCCAACAGCGGCTCCAACTTTACAAAACCGTCCCGCATGGTTTCGGCAGCCACCAGGAGCTGGGGCAGGAAAAATTCCTTGCGCTCGTAGCGCTCGCCCACCTCCATGATGCCCGGAATGAGATCGTCGTTCAAAATGGCCGAGGCCGTCCGGCCCTCGGCCAGGGCCGCGTCGAGCAGTCCGGGCAGGTCCGCGCGACGGCCATGGATGACGGCTTGGCACAGGGGACTTCCCCCCTCCTCGCCGGACCGCACGGCCCCATCGCCTCCGGAGGTCCCGGTCTGGCTGGGTTTCCATGTGGCATACCGGCCGATAAACCGGCCGGCCTGAGGGTCGCGGCCGAGCAGCACGGCGGCGGCCGACGCCGTCTCCATGAGCCGGGAAACGTTGGGGTTGGCAATGGCGGCCGAAAGCCCGGCCCCCAGGCACATGGCCAAAAAAGCGGCATTGACCAGCTCCCGGGCCGGCAGCCCGAAGGAAATATTGGACAGGCCGATGACCGTCGACAGCCCAAACCGCTCGCGGCACTGGCGGATGGTCTCCAGGCAGGCCACCCCGGCCTCGGGCTTGGAGGAAACGGTCAGGGCCAGGACATCGACCAGCACCAGCCGCCGGGGGACGCCCAGGTCGTCGAGCTGACCGAGCAATTCCTCGATGATGGCCAGCCGCTCGGCGGCCGTGACCGGCAGTTTGCGGCCCTTGAGGGGGAGCAGGATGAACGGAGCGCCATGCCGGCGGCACAGCGGAGCCAGGCGTTCCAGTCGGCCGGGTTCGCCGCTGATGGAATTGACCAACGGCGTGCCGGGCGAGGCCCACAGGCCGGCGGTCAGGGCGTCGATATTGTTGGAATCGAGGCACAGGGGCAGCCGTTGGCGCTTGGTCAACTCCAGGGACAGGGCGGGCAGTACCGCCGCTTCGTCCACCATGGGCGCGCCCACGTTGACGTCGAGGATGGCGGCACCGGCCCGCTCCTCCTCCTCGGCCAGGGTCAGCGCCCGCGAGAACTGGCCGGCGGCCAGTTCGGCAGCCAAGTCGGCCTTGCCCGTGGGATTGATGCGCTCACCGATGATGGCGCACGGTTGCCGGCCGCCCAGGGATACGGTGACGCCCCGGGAGACCACGGCCAGCTCCGGCCGGTCCGGCGCCTCGGGCCGCAACCAGGGATGGCCGGCCAGGGCCCCGGCCAGGGCCCGAATATGGGCTGGGGTGGTGCCGCAGCAGCCGGACAGGGCCTTGGCCCCGAGATCGGCAAAGCGGGCGGTCTTGGTGGCGAATTCCTCCGGCCCCATGGGGAAGACCGTCTGGCCGTCCACCAATTGCGGGATCCCGGCGTTGGGCTTGACGAAAAAGGGCGTGGACAGCCGATTGGCGAAGGTGCGGACCACGGCGGCCATGCCGTCGGGTCCCTGGCCGCAGTTCACGCCCACCAGGTCCACGCCCAGGTTCTCCATGGCGTCGGCGAAGACGTCCGGGGTGGAGCCGGTGAGGCTGGTGGTTCCCTCGAAGGTCATGCACACGGCCACGGGCAGGTCGCAGACTTCACGGGCGGCCAGGACGAGCGCCTTGGCCTCGGCCAGGTCGAAATGCGTCTCGCCGACGATCAGGTCGCAGCCGCCTTCGGCCAATCCCCGAATCTGTTCGGCAAAGGCCGCCACCAGCTCGCGTAGACTGAGCTTGCCGAGCGGTGCCACGAAGTGGCCGGTGGGGCCCACCGAGCCGGCCACGAAGACCTCGGAACCGGCCGCCTGGCGGGCCAATCGGGCCATTTCGCGGTTGAGGCCCGTAACATCCGTGCCGGCCGGCAGCTTGAACCGGCTGCCCCCGAAGGTGTTGGCGGTAATGACTCGGGAACCGGCCGCCACGTATTCCCGTTGGGTGGCGACGATGGCCTCGGGATGGGCCAAGCCGAAAAGCTCCGGTGATTGCCCGGGGGCCAGCCCCCGCCCTTGCAGCAGGGTGCCCATGGCTCCGTCAAAGAGCAGGATGCCGCCATCACCGAGCGCCTGTCTGAAATCGCGCACGCCGCCTCCTTCTTAGGCCGCCGGCCGTGGCCGGATTTGAACCCGGCCTGCTCTACTGAAAAACATTGAAAAGGACAAACCAAAACTTTATGGTATCATCCGAGCATGTGCAATAATGCGCATGGGTGGCCACCCCAGCCGCCGGACCTCCCGACGCATTCCCTGCCGCGGTCCTCTAACCCAGTTAAGTACCAGATGGAATATTCAGACGATCCCGAAGTGCTGCTTGACGATACGGACACGCTCCACGAAGACTCCCCGGCGGCGGCGTCCGCCAAGGCCGAAGACGACTTTCAGTTGCCGGCCCCTCGCCCCGCAGCCGGCTCCCTGGCGACACGTGATCCGCTCCAGCTTTATCTGCGCGAGATCAATAAATTCCCCATGCTCAAGCCCGAGGAGGAGCAGGAATTGGCCCGCCGCGTGCGCGACGCCGGCGACCAAAAAGCCGCTTTCCGGCTTATTTCCTCGCATCTGCGGTTGGTGGTCAAAATCGCCATGGACTTTCAGCGGCGCTGGATGCAAAATGTCTTGGATCTGATTCAGGAAGGCAATGTCGGGCTCATGCGCGCCGTCAAAAAGTTCGATCCCGACAAAGGCATCAAATTTTCCTATTATGCCGCCTATTGGATCAAGGCCTATATCCTCAAATACATCATGGACAACTGGCGCCTGGTCAAGATCGGGACCACCCAGGCCCAGCGCAAGCTGTTCTATAATCTGAACAAAGAGCGTCAACGTCTCCAAAACATGGGATTCGACCCGAGCGCCGCCCAACTCTCCGAGGCCTTAAACGTCAGCGAAGCCGACATCGTGGAGATGGACCAGCGCCTGGGCGGTAACGACCTGTCCCTGGACGTCACCCTGGGCGAGGATTCCACGGCCACCCGGCTGGACTTTTTGCCCGCCCTCACCCCGGGCATCGAGGAAATGCTGGCCGGCGACGAAATTTCCCATCAACTCGAAAAGCATATAGAAAGCATTCGGCCCATGCTCAACGAAAAGGAGCTGGACCTGTTGGACAACCGCCTGCTCTCCGAAAATCCGGTGACATTGCGGGAAATTGGTGCCAAGTATGGCATCACCAGGGAACGTGTGCGCCAGATCGAGGCCCGCTTGCTGGAAAAGCTCCGGGACCACCTCTCCAAGCGCATTGGGGATTTTTCCTCGGAATGGATTCAAAAGGAAGACTAGCGGCCTGCGGCGGCTGTTCGACGACGGCCTCTCGCGGCCGGAACATCCCGGTGCAAGCCCTATCGGATATCGGCCATGCCTGACGCGACCTCCCGCTTCTTCTCGTCCCGCCTGCCCCTCTTTTTGGTGCTGGCGCTGTTGCCGTGCCTGCTCTCCAACTCCTGCGCCTCCACCACCTCGTCGCACGCCACCGCCTCGGGAAAGAAGCTTTCGGCCTCGGCCGAAACCGACTACCATTTCCTCATCTATCAGGACCTGCTGCGACAGGGAAAAAAGGATGAGGCCACCAAGGCCCTGGAGGACCTGACCCAACGGTTCCCCTCCCCGGAACTGGCCGTGGAACTGGCCAACCTCCAATGGGGACAGAATCACCGGGAACAGGCCACGGCCACCCTGGAGAAGGCCTTGGCGGCCTTCCCGGACGCCCGCGAACTCACCTTCTACTTGGCCAGTGCCTACCAGATGCGGCGCATGACCGACGAAGCCTGCCGGACGCTGCAACATTTCCTGGAGCGACATCCCAAGGACGGGCCGGCTGTGCGCGAGTTGGCCTCGATCATGCTGGATGTGGGCCGGGATCGCGACGCCGCCGATCTCCTCCAGAAGCTCCCAGAGGCCGACCGCGGGGCCACCGACTTTTTCCTTCTGGCCAAGGCCCAGTCCGGTATGGGGCAGCCCCAGGCGGCCATCCGTTCCTTGCGGGCGGCTGTGAACAAAAATCCTGGGCTGATGCCCGCCTGGGCCGATCTGGCCACCCTGCTGGAACAGACGGGCGATTTGCAAGGCGCCGAGGACTGCTACCGGAAAATGCTCGCCCAGGGCGACGCGACCGGCGAGGTACGCACCCGGCTGGTGCGCCTCGCCATCAAGCGCAAGGACCCGGCCGCCGCCTCGAAGCTTCTGGCCACGGGCAAGCGGGACAAGGCATTTCTCCTCAGTGCCATGTCCGCGTTCATCGAGGCCAAATACGTTAAACAGGCCAGGCAGGCTCTGGCGTTCCTGGAAAACGCCGATCCCGACAATCCGGAACTGCTCTTCTACCAGGCGGTGCTGGCCTACGAGGGCGAAAACAATCCCCAGGCGGCCATGGACATCCTGGCCAAGGTGCCGTCGAGCAACCCCAATTACGATAAAAGCTACGCCTTCCGCATCCAGATCGCCATGGAGACCGGGAAGACGGACACGGCCGAGGCGCTCGTCCGCCAAGCCCGCAAGCTCTTCCCCGACAAAAAGGAATTCGTGGCCGTGGACGCGAGCATCAAGGACAAGCTCGGCCACACCCCGGAGGCCGCCACAATCCTCAAGGACGCCTTGAACCAGTGGCCGGACGACCTCGATCTGCTCTACCGCTACGGCGTGGCCCTGGAAAAGCTCAAACGTCGCAGTGAAGCGCGCCAGGTCATGGAAAAGATCGTGACCTTGGATCCGCAAAATCCCGACGCCCTCAATTACCTGGGCTACTCTCTGGCCGAGGAGGGCCGCGATCTCAACAAGGCCCTGACCATGATCTCCACGGCCCTGGAGAAAGAGCCGGACAATCCCTTCTTCCTGGATTCCCTGGCCTGGGTCCTCTATAAGCTCAACCGCGCCCAGGAAGCCCTGACCACCATCCAGAAGGCCATCGCCCACAAGGTCAAGGACGCCATCATTTGGGAACACTACGGTGATATCGCCGCGGCCGCCGGCCGTAAGGCCGAAGCGATCAAGGCCTACCGCACCGCCTTGGAACTCGGCTCGGAAACCCCGGATGCCGTCAGGAAAAAACTGGAGGCCCTCTAATGTTCCGTGCTTCCCTGACGGGACGGCTCGTTCTCTGGGCCGGCCTGGCCCTTTTCGTCACCGGTTGCGCCGGCTACCGCCCCGCCGCCCGGGGCACCGGCGAAGCCAAGGCCGTCTATGACGCCTTCCTGGCCAGCCAGAAGCCCACGTCGCCGCCGGTCGCCGCCTTTTCCTTGACCGGCTCCATGAGTTTTGCCGCCAAGAACAAGAGCGGTCGCCTGAACTTCCGTTTTTACGGCAACCTGGCCGATCCCTCGCGCCTGGATCTCCGCACCACCATCGGCGGCCCCTATGCCAACCTACGCGAGGACGCCACGGAATTTGCCGCCTTCGTGCCGAACAAAAACACGCTCTATCACGACGCCGACACCCGGCAGGGCGCCTCCCGGCTGGGCATGCCCCTGCCCTTTACCCTGCGTGAAATGGCCGCCCTGCTGGCCGGCCATTTCGGCGAACTGGCCCCGTCCCGGTACAGCGCGGCCAAGAAGGTCCAGGACGGCTACGAATACACGTTCTCCGGCGATCCCCGACTCTCCTCGCTGACCCTTGACTTCCAGGGCAAACCGCGCCATCTCACGGGCCGGGGGGTGGAACCCTGGCGCGTGGACTTCCAAAACGACGAAGCCGTGCCGGGGCATTCCGTATCGGTCGCCCGCAAGGTGATCCTGACCACACCAGGGGGAGCTTCCCTGGTTCTCCGCATTAAAAGCGTGCAATTGCGCCCGGAACCGTATCCGGCCGCCGATCTGGAATTGCCCGTTCCCCCGCAGACGGCAATCCGGTCTCTGGAGCATCCGGAGGACGGAACGCCGCTTCCGGAACTGTAACGGCGCATCCCGCCCGTTCTTGCCGCCCCGGCGGCCAAACGCTTGCCCTTGCGGAGTCGTCATGTCGCGCAACATCTTCCTTGGTTCCGACCACGCCGGCTTTGCCTTGAAGGCCGTCCTGGCCGCTCACCTGTCCGAGGCCGGCCACCAGGTGACCGATCTCGGTCCGGCCGACGCCCAACGGGTCGATTACCCGCAATTTGCCAAGCTCGTCTGCGAGCAGGTGCTCGACACCCCTGGGGCGCTCGGCATTCTCATCTGCGGCACCGGACTTGGCATGTCCATGTCCGCCAATCGGATGGCCGGCATTCGGGCCGCCGTCTGCGTCAACGAATACTTGGCCCGCATGGCCAGAATGCACAATAATGCCAATGTATTGTGCCTGGGCGAGCGCGTCATCGGGCAAGGCTTGGCCATCGCCATCACCGACGTCTTTCTGGCCACCGACTTTGAGGGCGGCCGACACCAGCGGCGGGTGGACCTTATCGAAAGCTGCGCCGTCCCCCACGCCTAACCTTTTTCCGTCAAGGATTTCCCCCCATGACAACCCCCCTCGACACCAAGGCCGTCAACGTTATCAAGGGCCTCGTCATGGACGCCACCCGCAAGGCCAATTCCGGCCATCCGGGCGGCGCCATGTCTTCGGCCGATATGGCCTATGTGCTGTTCAAGGATTTTCTGCGCTATGACCCGGCCGATCCCGCATGGCGCAACCGGGATCGCTTCGTCTTGTCGGCCGGCCACGAATCCATGCTGCTCTATGCCCTGCTTACCTTGCGCGGCATCCTGAGCCTGGATGACCTGAAAAATTTCCGCCAGCTCGGCAGCCGCACCCCCGGTCATCCGGAAAACTTCCAGACCCCGGGCGTGGAATGCACCACCGGTCCCCTGGGCCAGGGATTCGCCATGGCCGTGGGCATGGCCGTGGCCGAAACCATGCTGCGGGCGCGCCTGGGCGACGATGTGGCCGGACACCATACCTTCGTCCTTTCCTCGGATGGCGATATCCAAACGCCGGTTTGCATGGGCGCGGCCGCATTGGCCGGCTTCTGGGGCCTGCACCGCCTGGTCGTCCTTTTCGACAAGAACCTGGTCCAACTTTCCGGTCCGACCAGCCGCTGCGACGCCACCGACCACAAAAAACTCTTCGAAAGCCTGGGCTGGCGCGTCATCGAAATCGACGGGCACGACCACACGGCCATCCATGATGCCCTGTCTGCCGCCATAGCCGAAAAGAAGCGGCCCACCATCATCATCGGCACCACCGTCATCGCCAGGGGATCGAACAGCATGGAGGGCAATAACGCCTCGCACGGCGCGCCCTTCGCCGAGGAAGAAATACGGGAGACGAAAAAGCGCCTCGGCCTGCCCGAGGACGCGGTGTTCGACCTGCCAGCCGACGTCGTTGCCCATTTCCAGAACCGGTTCGGGGAACTGGCCGCCGCCCGCAAGGCCTGGGACGCCCGCCTGGAGGAGCGGCTGACGACGGATGCCGCCTTCGAGGAGCTGTGGCGCCATATCAGCCGGGCCCCCAAGGACCGGACGCTGGCCTGGCCGGCCTTCGAGACCGAAAAGCCCATTGCCACCCGGGCGGCCTGGGGCGCGGCCTTAAACGGCCTGATCGACCAGCTGCCGCTTCTGGTCGGCGGCTCGGCCGACCTCGACCCCTCCAATAAAACGGAAAAATTCCGCCAACTGACCGGCGTCTTCGGCCGGGACAATCCGCTCGGCCGCAACCTGTCGTTCGGCGTACGCGAATTTCCCATGGGCGCCATCGTCAACGGCATTGCCCTGCACGGCGGACTCGTTCCGTTCGGCGCCACGTTCCTTATCTTCTCGGACTACGAACGCAACGCCCTGCGCATGTCCGCCTTGCAGCACGTGCCGGCCCTGCACGTCTTCACCCACGACTCCTTCTACGTAGGCGAGGACGGCCCGACCCACGAGCCCATCGAACAAACCAGCTCCCTGCGCCTGATTCCGAACATGCTCGTCATGCGCCCGGCCGATGCCAACGAAACCAGCGCCACCCTGGAAGTGGCCCTGACCCAGGACAGCCGGCCCACTAGCCTGCTGCTGACACGCCAAAACCTGCCCGTGCTCGACCACAAGGACTTCCCCAACCTGCGGGAGGGCGTCAAGCGCGGCGGCTACATTCTTCAGGAAGCCCCGGGCGGCAAGCCCGATCTCATCCTGCTGGCCTCCGGCTCGGAAGTGAGTCTGGCCATGGCGGCAGCCAAGCTGCTGCCCGAGCGGAAGATTCGTATCGTCAGCATGCCCTGCTTCGAGCTCTTCAACGAGCAGGAACAAGCCTACCGCGACAGCGTGCTGCCGCCTGACACGACGCCGCGCTTCGCCGTGGAGGCCGGACGGCCGGAGCTCTGGTGCCAGTACACCGGAAGCTTGGCCCGCGTGCACGGCATCGACCATTTCGGCGCCTCGGCCCCGGCCGGCAAGCTGGCCGAAGCGTATGGCTTTACCGCCGAGCAACTCGCCCGAAAGATCGCGGCGAGTGTATAGAAGGCAGATGCCTCCGACGGCCGGGGGGAAGGCTTCCCCCCGGTCCCCCGCATCTGCGGGCTCTATATAAAATTACATTTTTTTGGGAAGGGAGGGTGTGGGGAGAAAACCCTTTTGGGCAAAAAAGGGGTCCCTTCCCACCTTCTCCTCCTCCGAAGGAGTTCCCATGGCAGCGCCGGACAGAAATCTCGCCCTGGACCTGGTACGGGTAACGGAAGCCGCCGCGCTCAGCTCGTCGCGCTGGCTCGGACGCGGCGACAAGAACGCCGGCGACCAGGCCGCCGTGGATGCGATGCGGCTCTCGTTCAATACCCTACCCATCGACGGCACCATCATCATCGGCGAGGGCGAGAAGGACGAGGCGCCCATGCTCTATAACGGCGAGCATGTGGGAAACGGCCAGGGTCTGGCCATGGATGTCGCCGTGGACCCGGTGGAGGGCACCAACCTGCTCGCCTACGGCCGGCCGAACGCCATTTCCGTCATCGGCCTCGCGCCCAAGGGCAGCATGTTTCTGCCCGGCCCGAGCTTTTACATGCGCAAGCTAGTGGTACCGGTCGAAGCCAAGGACGTGGTCGACCTGGACGCCCCCGTCGAGGACAACCTCAAGCGGATCGCCAAGGCCCTGGGCAAGGACGTGGACGACTTGCTGGTGTTCGTCCTAGACAAACCGCGCCACAAGGAATTGATCGATGCCATTCGCCGGGCCGGCGCCCGCATCACCCTCCATACCGACGGCGATGTTGCCGGTTCGCTCATGGCCATTGATCCGGATGATGGGGTGGATGTCATGATGGGCACCGGCGGCACGCCGGAAGGCGTGCTTTCGGCCTGCGCCATCCGGGCGCTCGGCGGTCGCATGTTGGCCCGACTCGATCCCCAGAAGGAAGGCGAAAAACGCGCCTTGGCCGAAGCCGGCATCGACTGCCGGCAAATCCTGACCGAGGCCATGCTGGTCGCCAGCGACGACACCTATTTTGCCGCCTCGGGCATCTCCGGCGGGACGTTTTTGAACGGCGTCCACTACACCGGCACCCATGCCATCTGCCATTCCATGGTCATGCGCGGCAAGACCGGCACCATGCGCCGCATCGAAACGCGCATCCAACTCGAAAAACTGATGGAAATCAGCGCGGTCAAATACGATTAGCCGGTCGGGGGGCGTAGGCCCCCCGGTGTTCCTCCCGCTAGAAAATCAGAATCGCGTAGCCCTGGTCCTGGTATGTGGCCATGCTCGGATGGCCATGCATGTCGTCCAGCAGGGCGAATCCCTCGGCCACGGCCGCTTCCTGGCTGCCGAGCATCTGGGAGCAGGCCCGGCACACCCCGGCGATCAAGCCCAGGCTCTTGGTCTTCTCGAACAGCTTATGCAGATGATTGTCCGGCTTGGCCAGCTCGGCCACGAGCTTGGTCGCCTCTCCTTCCAGAATGATTTTGACCTCCTGCCCCTTTTCCCGCATGTCGATGGCATTGAGCAACACGTGCACGAAACAGATAAGCTCCCCGCGGAAGGCGAAAATCGCCGTTTTTTGCATGGTCATCTCCCTTGTCGCAGCCGCGACGGCTTGAGGTTCATGCGTCACACCCTGCCCACCGGCGCCATGTAGATGGTGAATTCCTGCTCGCCGTCGACGCCGAGCAAGGCGTCCGCCGCCTCCTGGTCATAGGCGGCAACGGCGCAGACGCCCGCGCCCACCGACTCGCAGGCCAAATAGAGATTCTGGCAGACATGGCCGGCATCCAGGGCGATCACCTTATAGGACGCCTCGGCATAGCGCCATTCCATGCGCGCGGGAATGGTGGTCCACAGGAAGGTGACGGCGCCGGTGCCGACGAAACGCTGGCCCAACGCGGCCCGGACCACCGCGTTTTGCAGATCGTCCCGCCGGGACACGGCGAGCAAGGCATGGGACAGGGGCACATAGCGGTAGATGCCGGGATCTATCCCGGCGACGCGGAAAACCGCCACATACGTTTCCAGGGCATGGCGGCAACCGGCCGAGGGGACCGTACGGTACACGGCCGTGGGCGAGGCCGCCCTGCGCACGCCCTGGGTGGCCCAAAGTAGAAAGGACAGTTCCTCCAGGCGCAAGGCTTCCTGGCGAAACGACCGCCTGGACTGCCGCGAGGCTATGGCTTCCCGAAGCGGCAGCATCCCGAGACCGTCCCCCCAGGAATCCGGCCCCGGCAGCGGCAGCAGCGCTGCATCGGCCGGATACGGCTTTTGCACCGGCGGCGGTTCCAGGCCTCGGCTCTGGGGCGTGGCGGAAAAATGCACCATCTGTCGTATGGTATCTTTCAAGTAAAACTTTAAGTCGTCATGCATCGATCCTCGCCTCCGGCAGATCCGTCAAAACAAACAAGGCCGCCCACGTCTCGCGCGAGCGGCCTTGGCAGAACACCCGTCACAAAGCGAAGCCTCAGGCGGCCGGCGCCGCCGGCGGCGTAAAGACCCTGGTTGCCAGGTCCTTGTCCAGCATGAAGGCACCGCCCGGCGTCTGATCCACCAGCTTCAGCTTGGCGATGACGTCGGACACGTTGGCCTCCTCTTCGACCTGCTCGTCGATAAACCACTTGAGGAAGGAGGCCGTGCCATGGTCCTTTTCCTCAAGCGCCAGGTCCATCAGCTTGTAAATCCGCTCGGTGACACCCTGCTCGTGGGCCAGGGAGTCCTTGAAAACGGCCAACGGCGAGTCCCAATCATGGGGGGGCGCGTCAATGGCCTGCAAGATGACCCGGCCGCCGCGTTCCACAATGTAATTGTAGAACTTTTCAGCGTGGAGCTTCTCTTCCTGATCCTGAACGTGCATCCAGTTGGCGAACCCCATCAGCCCCTTGTCCTCGAAGTACGTCGCCATCGAGACATACAGGTAGGCGGAATAGAGTTCCCACTGCACCTGGTCGTTCAGGGCTTTTTCCATGGTTTTGGAAAACATACTTAATCCTTCTTCCACAGACCGTGGAGGTTGCAATACTCCCGGGCCGAGACCTTGGCCGCATCGACGCAGAACAACGCCTCGGGAGCCTGCCCGGGTTTCAGGAACTGCCGATAGGCCTTCCCGTCAGCCAACAGCTCGATCCACTCGATGTAATGCTTTTCCTCCATAGGATGGGCCACCGCGCCGACCTTGACCAGATAGCCCTTGTCGGTCTTCTCGATGACCGGAACGTGCTTTTCCTTGGCCGCATCCACGGTATTCTCGGTGATGCGCTTCATGGGCTGCCCACAGCAGACCAGCTCGCCGGCTCCGCCGTGAAGCACCTCGACAATATTACCGCACACTTCGCATTTGTAGATTTCCAGCTGTTGCGCCATGAGCTCGACTCCTTTTCGGCCCCGGAACGTTCAACCTGGGGAGTCGCGGCCGGGGCGATCCGAACCGACGCCAGGAAGTATCCCCGTGTTGTCCTGGATAATACGCATCATCGCGCGCCACGCAACCCACCCGTGACGAATTGGCACATTCCTGCTAAAGTTTTGGCCAAGCGCTCCGATGCGTCCAGTGAAGGGGGAACGCCCCGGAAGGGAGCAACGATGGACAGGAAACGACGCGTGATGCGACTTGTTTGGGCGGCCGCCTGCTGCGGCGCATTGTTGGCGACACCGACCGTCGCCGCGGCCGAGAGCCCGGCCCCGCTGCCCGTCCCCATCCCCATTCGGGATGTCAACGAACCGCCCACGACGTCCTTCCAGTCGGGGGCGCCCTTCGTGCCCGCGACGACCCGGAAAACGCGGCGGCGGCGGAAAACGTCATCGTACCGGCGGCACCGGAGCAGCAGACGCCCGGTCCGCGCCCGGAGCACGCCACAAAAGCCGATCGCCAGGACGCCCGAGCCTCGCCCGGCAGCCACCGACGCCCGGCCGATACCCAAGCTCGAGCTGCGCCACGAAGCGCCGACCGAATCGATCATGCCCTTGGAACCGCTGCCGGCACCGGCGCCCAAGGCGGCGACGCCGCCGGCTTCCGGGACCAAGACAGCGACACCGGCCCCGGCCACCTTTCCGCCGACGCCCGAACCGACGCCAGCCCCGGCTCCGGCGAAAGCGCCGACGACGCCGGCTAAACCATGAGGAGGACCGTTATGCACCGTTTCGCACGCACCCTGCCCTGGCGGTTGTTGCCGTTTCTCCTCCTGCTCTCGACGGGCTCCGCCCTGGCCCGGCAGGACACGCCGGCCCCGGCGCAATACTCGGACGTGGCCATGGCCATGGTGGCCGATCTGGACCACCAGCTCGTGCCGCGTCTGGGCATGTACACGACCAATAACAGCCGCGGCCTCTACTGGGTCGTCATCACCACCCCGGCCAATCTGGGGAATCTGAACGTCGCCTCGCCCCTGGCCCGGTTGTTCGGGCAGGAGCTGGCCTCGTCCTTCGTGGGCTACGGCTACAATGTCCAGGAGATCCGCAGGGCGAGCGACATTATTTTCAGTCGCGGCCAGGGCGAGTTTACCCTGACCCGCGATGTCCGCGCCCTGGCCAACCGTCGCGCCATGGCCACGCTCGTCGTGGCCGGAACCTATACCGTGACGCCGGCGGGCGTGCGCTACAACATCGAGGTCGTGGATGCGCGCAACAACACTATCGTGGCCATGACGTCCCGCACGGTCCCCATGAACGCCACGGTAGCCGCCCTGTCCCAGGACGACGGGTTGGGCACGGTCGTACCGACGGTGTCCACCACGGACCCGACCCGCTTCCGCCGGGAAATGGAAGCCACCATGGCCCGGCATTGGTAAGGGAAAACCAGCGAGGTTCGGCGCGCGGACAGACCGCGCCGTCCCTCGCCCGGAAAGCGTGTCGAGCGTCCTAGCGGACGGTTTTCTCCTGCCGTTGCGGGAGCGCATCCGCCGGCGTGTCCGCGGCTGCGGCGACCTGGGCCGGCGCCCGCGGCGTTTCCCTCGGGGGCTCCGGCTCCTCCATGGCCTTTTTGAAATCGCGCACGCTACGGCCGAGACTGCCGCCCAAATCGGCCAACTTGCCCGGTCCGAAGATAAGCAGGGCAATCAACAAAATAAGCACCACGTGCTGTGGTTCGAACAGTCCCATGGCATGCCTCCCAGGCAAAAGGTCCACCTTCTTCCCAGCTAGTCCCGAAGGCGCGACCAGGCAAGCAGGAAGCGGCTATTCCATCAAGACTGTCATTTCCGGCTACAGAGGCTTTTGTACCCAGAACTGGTACATCTCCACAAAGGTGTCCGGGTGATCGGCCTCGAACGCGGCCCAATTCTCCAGGCGCACCGCCGCCCTATCCTCAGGGAAACGCTGCCAGTAGTCGGCCAGCACGCCGGCGTCGATTTCAAAGCCGACGAAAGACATGCCGGACGCGGCCAGAAATGCCGCGATTTCCGGAAGGGTCAGGCAATGCTCCTGCACGTGGAAAAGCAGGTCGCGGCAGCCGCTGATGCTGTAAAAATCGCTGAGGAAGATGCTCTTCCACTCCTCGTCGGGCTGCCGGTCCATGAGGTCCTGGCGGCAATGCCGAATGCCGTCGACCGTCGCCGTATAGCCCAACGTGGCGATACGGCCCCGCAACCGCGTAATATCCCGCCGGGCCAGCCGGCTGTAGAGGCCCAGGCGCATGAAGCCGCCCGGCCGCAACAAGGCGAGCAGCACCCGCCAGCCGGCCAGGGGATCGGCCAAATGATGCAGCACGCCGGAAGATTCGATGACGTCGAAACGCCGGGACAGCTCGCCCAGACGCAAGATATCCGCCTGGGCGTACGTAATATTGGTGACGCCAATCTCCTGCGTCTTCCGCTTGGCGTAGCACAGGCTGGACAGGCTCAGATCCACGGCCAGCACACGCGCCCCCTCGTAACGCCGGGCGGTCTCCAAGGCATGCTGGCCGGTGCCGCAACCGGCGATCAAAATATCGAGGGGCTCCCGCAGACCGAGCGGCTGAAAGACGGCCCGGGGGTGGCATTGCCGCATGACCGCGTCAAAGGGGCGGGGCGTATCGGCCGGCGCCGCCTTGACCCAACGCGGATACGGGTTTTCTTCGTACTGGCGCCGCACCTGCCGGGAGACTTCGTCCTCGATGGGCGTCAGCCGGGGCATGGTCTTTCGTAAGGCCCGCGCTTCCAGCGGTTCGAGAAGATCCTGGGTAAGGACGGCCCGGACCGGCTCGGGCCAGAGGCGTTCCAAAAGGCGTTCGGCGCCCTCAAGGCGATACAGCGGCACATAGGCGGCGACGGCCACGGGCCACAACACGGGAACGGCCGTCCCGGCGGTCAGGGCCGCGGACAGGGAGGCGGACAACGTCCGCACCTGGTCGGCTTCCGCCTCGGTGACGGCGAACACGTATTCGTTGATGGCGCATTGGCAAGCCAGGGCGGCATAAAACTCCAACAGCCCCGACGTGAGCACCTTCGCGCCTTGCCAGGCGGTGGCGAGCAGGACGGATCGGGCCATGGTCAGCAGGCGCTCCAGCTCCAAGGAACAAACCGGCGCCGTTTTCAGGAGACTCTGGAGCATGGCGTGGCCGCACACGGCTTCCAACCCGAAAAAGCCGTAGAGCTCCTCGGCGGACAGGCGGCGCGGCCAGGCCAGGACCGCCCGAGTGACGCAGGCGCTGATGGTCGGATCGTCCAAGACGCACCGGGTGGCCACGGCCGTCAATTCTCCGGGCCGGGCCCACGGTTCGCTCATGGCCCGAATGATGGTGCGCTGCACGGTGGCGTCCATATGGGCCAGCTCCAACCGGCGGGCGCAGGTCACGAAAAGACGACGGTTGTCCGGACGCTCCTCGATCCACAGGGAATGCATGACGGCATCCAGGGCATCGGTGGGATCGTCCTGACGGGCCAGCAAGATGGCGGTGAGCAGGTTCCAGGCTTCGACCAGATCGGGAGCCACGGCCACGGCCCGGCGGGCGAAGCCTTCAGCCTCGTCCAGCCAACCGCGATCCTTAAGGGTGATGCCGCAATTGACCAGGGCATCGACATAGTCCGGATCGATGGCCAGGGCCTTGCGGTAGTTGACCTCGGCCTCGTCCAACCGGCCGAGATCCTTGTAGACGTTGCCCAGATTATAGCGGGCCTTGGCGTAGTCCGGCCGGACGGCCAGCGCCCGCAGATAACTGACGATGGACTCCTCGGGGCGACCGAGCGCTTCCAGGACACTGCCCAGATTGCTATGAGCCATGGCCGAACTGGGTCGCAGGCGCACGGCCTTGCGAAAGTTGGCCAGGGCTTCGTCCAGCCGGTCAAGCTGCATCAGGGCTATGCCGCGATTGTTATAGAGGTCCGACGATTCGGGGGAAAGCATGATGGCCCGGTCCAGACTGGGCAGGGCCTGCTGGGCGTGCCGTTGCTGCAGGCAGATCGAACCGAGAACGTTCCAACCGAAAACGTCCTCCGGATAGCGCTCGGTCATGCTTCGCGCCCGTTCCTCGATATCCGCCAAGCGACCGGCCCGATACAACTCCACGATAGCCGCAAGCTCCGCCTCCCGCACGACATCGGGACAGAGGGCCTGTTCCTGCTCAATGTACATGGTGACATCCTGTGCAAAAAACGCGTTCGGGACGTCCCCGTACGGTCGCATTTTTCCACGAAAGGCGGCCCGGGACTTGCTTCTTTGGTAACAGAGATGTCACGCGAGACCAAGTAGTCCGTGACGATATTCTTTGTCCGATACCAGGCGCACGGGAAGGGGAGAGACGACACGGGCACGTCGACCGACGGACGGCGGACCCTTGGGGAAAGGCACGCTACCCGGCCGTTGCACTCCGACGGCCGGGTCGTCGCCCCCCCCGCAAGACCGGGGGAGGCGAAAAAACGGGTGGGCTAAAATTCCAGATGACGCCAGGTCCGGGGGAAAGCCGTCACGTCGCGGATGTTGGTCACGCCGGTGACCAGCATGAGCAAGCGCTCGAACCCCAGGCCGAAGCCGGCGTGGGGCACGGTGCCGAATCGCCGGGTGTCGAGATACCACCAGTAGGCGTCCATGGGCAGTCCGAGTTCCCGCACCCGGGCCTCCAACACGTCCAGCCGCTCCTCGCGGGCGCTGCCGCCGATGATTTCCCCGATGCCTGGCACCAGGACATCCATGGCGGCCACGGTCCGGCCATCGTCGTTTTGCCGCATGTAGAAGGCCTTGATGTCCCGTGGATAGTCATAGACGATGACCGGACGCTTGAAATGCTCCTCGGTCAGATAGCGCTCGTGCTCGCTTTGCAGATCCGTGCCGAAGGACACCGGATAGACGAAGGGCTTCTTGGCCGCGCCCAGGATGGACACGGCCTCGCCGTAGGGCAGCCGCACGAAGGGCTCGGCCAGCATCCGGTCCAGGGTCTCGGGCAGACGCGTATCCACAAACCGGGCAAACAGGCCGAAATCCTCGGCGCACGCGTCGCGGACATACGAGACGAGGTGCTTGAGCATGTCCTCGGCCACATCCATGGCATCATGCAGATCGGCAAACGCCATCTCCGGCTCGACCATCCAAAATTCGGCGGCATGTCGCGAGGTATCGGAATGCTCGGCCCGAAAGGTCGGCCCGAAGGTATAGACCCGGCCCAGGGCGCAGGCGAGCGCCTCGGCGGAGAGCTGGCCCGAGACGGTCAGATAGGCATCCTGGCCGAAAAAATCCCGCTTGCCCCGCTCGGCCGGAGGCAAGGCGGCTTCGGCACCGGTCAGGGTGGTCACCCGGAACATTTCCCCGGCTCCCTCGCAGTCCGAACCGGTCAGAATGGGGGTGTGCACCCAGGAAAATCCCCGGGCGGCAAAATAGGCATGGAGCTCCTGGGCCAGGGACGACCGCAAGCGCAACATGGCCCCATACTTATTGGTGCGCGGCCGCAAGTGGGCGATGGTGCGCAAGAATTCGTCGGAATGCCGTTTTTTCTGCAAGGGATAGCCGGCCGGATCGGCCGGTCCCAGCACGGTCAGCCGGGTCGCCCGCAGTTCATGGCGCTGGCCCTGCCCCAACGAGGCCACCAGATCGCCGTCAACGGCCACGGATGCGCCCACCGTGGCCGCCGGCAACGCCGACGCCCCCTCGATGCCGGCATCCACGATCACCTGCAGATTGGCCAGGCAGGAGCCATCGTTGATTTCCAAAAACGAAAAGCCCTTGGCATCCCGGCGGGTACGCACCCAGCCCATGGCGCGAAGGCCCTGTCGCGGTTCCGGACTGGCCAGGGCGTCTTTTACGGCAATACGATTGCGCAGCATCATGCTTCCCAGGTAAACGTAAAAGGACAGCGTGCCGCCCCAGCGGCAATGGTCGCCGGTCGGGACAGACGGAGCTTCGCACTGTACCCGGCCACGAAGGCGCCGTCACGCAGACAGGACACCCGGGTGGCCAATGCGGCCGGCAGGCCCATCTCCCGATAGCTTTCGGCGTAGCGGCAGCGCGTGACGGCAAACGACAGGCTGTACGGCGTCCAGCGCACATCGGCAATGGTCAGGGCGTCACCGCGCCGCCAGAGATCGATCACCGACCGAAAATGTTCCAGGCACGGGCCGTTTGGGGCGCTCGCGGCAAAAGCCCTCCCGGCGGCCAGCGCGGCCCGCGTCACGGTCTCCTCGATAAGCGCAAGGGCTTGTGCTGCGTCGAAATGTTCCAGCAGCACCGCATAGACCTCGGCCAGCAACGCCGCTTCGATACGCCGCTTGGTCAACAGCGTCACGTTTTCCGATGAGGTTGCCATAGGTCACACCTCCCGGCCGGGCGCCGATCGGCCCCGCCGACCGGTCTTGTGCCACAAGCGGGCCGTCTCCCACAACTGTCCACGCGCTACGAAGACCTCGACCCCAAAAGCGGGCCGGACAAGCCGGCCCGCGGAGAGCTGTTGCCGGCCGACGCACGCACCACAGCATGCACGCGCCGACCGGGGGCCGCTTCTAGGACGACGGCGGAACCGGACGCATCCCCGGTGGGGGCGGCGTCTTAGTGGGCTGTCCCGGCTGCTGCGGCGGCTTCTTCGCCGGCGCAGGCTGGGCCGATGGCGCCGGCTTCACGCCAGGTTGCGGCGCCGGTGCGGAACGCGGCGCGGACGGCTGAGGACGCGGCGCCGGCTGTGCAGGCGGCGGAGGCGGCGGTTGCCGGCGATGATGGTGATGCGGCGGCTCCGGCTTGGGTGGAACCACCGGCTGCGGACGCGGTGCCGGCGGTGTCGGCTGCGGACGCGGTTGCGGCGGTGGCGGCGGACGTCGCGGGGGTGGCGGTGGTGGCGGACGTCGCGGGGGTGGCGGTGGTGGCGGCGGCGTCCCGTAATAGGGATCATACGGCGACGGCGGCCGCTCTCCGTTACTGGCGACAATCGTCCCCAGTCCGAAAAGGACCACGACAGCAAGCGCGAACGTGCGCAGGCGCGACAACTTCCTCTGCGGCATATGGATTCTCCTTTTTGCCGGTCAGCGCGGCGACAAGCAACGCCAGGGCTCCGCCCACCACCGCTGCCGCCATGTCCCACGGGTCACAGACCCCGTCGACAACAAACTTTCGCAACAGATCAAATCTCCAGGGGAGATCGGCCAGCATCTGCGTGAAGGCCGCGCGATCCACCCCTTGCAGCCACTCGAAAAGCACATTGATCCCCACCCACAGCGCCACGCAGGCGATCCGGCGCCGCCAGCGCGTCCAACCGGTGACGCCAATGGTCAGCAGGGAAAACGCAAAGACATGCAACGCCGTCGGCAGAGCTTGCATCGCGGGACGAAGTGCCGAGGGAACGGACCAGCCGAGATACCAGCGGGTGCCGACCAGGGCTTGCACCAACGCCGGCGACCGCCAACGAAACATGGCATAAAAGAGAAATCCAGCCACTAATCCCACCATGCCGATGCCGATCTGCCATCGGGCCCCGACAGACAACAGCCAGGGACCCGCAGCGTGCGTCACGGGAAACGTGGTCATCTCGGACACGACAGGGGCGGCGTCCCGCACGAAACCGTCTTCCGCACCTGGCCGCGTTCCCTCCGGATCGTTCCCCGTACGGGGCGCAGCCATACCATATGAGGCAACGTGACGGGACCACATGGTGGAATCTTACCCAGAGAGGGGTTTGGGCGTCAATGCGACAACACGCGGGCCCAAACGCAATGAGGCGGACAGGCAGGTCTGGCAACCTCTGTTACTGCGGCGAATGGTTGTGGTCAGCCCGCCGGCATGAATGCGACGTTGTGCCCTACCCGCCAAGCAGATGCGCGCCGCTTTTGTCAAGCAGGTCCAGCAGGCACAAGACGCCAAGAGCCAGGTTGACGGCCAGGCAGCAGCCGGTCAGGACCAAGCCGAGACGGCGTTTCCGCAAAAAATAGGCCCCAAAGCACCAGGACCACAAAACGCAGCCCGTAATGCTCACCAGCAGGAGCGCCTTGCCTTGGCGGCTCAGCAGCAGCACCCCCACAACCCACCATTGGCATGCCGCCGCGAAGCTCAATACCACCAGACTCCAGATAGATCGAGAAGGCATGGCGTTTCTTGTGTCGGGGTGGACTCAACCGAAAAATGCGGTCACATCGGGCACGCTTTTTCCCGCCGGGTTCTCCAGGTCGAAGGGCACGACGGGGCCGAAATGGAAGACGGACGCCACCAGACTGCCGGGGAACCGACGACGGCGGTCGTTCTGGGCCCTGACGGCCTCGTTGTAGGTGCGGCGGGCCCTCTGGATCGCGTCTTCCACGGCGTTCAGCTCCTGCCGCAGGCGGAGGAAACGGGCGTCGGCCGTGCGCTCGGGAGAAGCCTCGGCCACGGCGAGGAGGCTGCGCAACGTGCCGGAAAGGAGGCGCTCATGGCTGGCGTATTGTCTGACCAGCCCGACGAGGTCGGGCACCAGATCGTGGCGATGCCGCACCTGGACGTCGATGGCGCTCCAGGCCGCAGCCACGGTAGTCTGGCCGCGCGCGAAACCGCTGTCCAGTACGGCCGCGGCAACGACCACGAAGCCTGCGAGGCCAAGGGCAACCCAAATGACCGTCACGCTTCCTCCTCGGGCGAGGGGAAGGACAGGGCGCGGCGGCCTACCGGCGCGGTGGGGGACGCGGTTTGGGGCGCAGGCCCGGAGCCGGAGACTTCCGGGCCTGGCGCCCTGGCTCTCCTGCCGGGGGCCGCGGCGGGAGAGCGCGTTGTCTTCTAGCTTACCCGGCCGAAATTGATATTGGAGACCGTTATTATTAATTATGGGCAGACACGGCGCCCGTCCGTCGGCGGCCGCGGCCGCACGTGGGCCGGCATGCTCTGTGCAGTGCCCCCACGTCATGGCAGGCGCGCGCGGGACGCCAAAGAGGCGGCTGCGTCTCGTGTGTGTCCCGGATAACGCGACCGCCCGGAGGAAACATGCGCTTTCCCCAAGACATGCACATCCCCTCGCAACGCGCTGGAGGTGCAGGCGGGCAGAACGCCGCCTCCGCGCCATGCCTGCGGGCCCTGTCGGCTTCTTTTCTGCTTCTTCCGCTCCTGCTCGGCGGCCGGCATGCGTTCGCCGGGCAAGCACAGCACAGCGGCAGCCCGCATGGCGTTGCCGTTTGCGAAAGGACCGATACCTACGGCTGCTATACGAACCACAAGTACGGCTACGTCATCGCCTGGCCCAAAACGCTGCTCACGGCCAGGGGAGAATCGGCGGCCGGTGACGGACAAATCTTCACCGCGCCGGACGGACAGGCGGAACTGCGCTGCTGGGCCGGATTTCAGTCCGTGGACCGGCAGTCGTTGCAAGCACTTTTCCACCGGGCGCAGCAGGAACCAGGATTCCAGGTCACGTACACGCACCTGGGGAAAAATTTCTTCGTCGTCTCCGGGAAAAAGGATGCGAAGATCGTTTATCAAAAAACGATCACAGGACGCGATATCACGGCGACGTTCGTCTTGACCTACGCCCCGTCACGCAGTGCCGTGTTCAACCCGATCGTCGGCGATATCGCGAAATCCTTTGTGGCGAGCCCCGACTTCAGGCCCCAATAGGCGGCTGGCCAGGCCTCCCCAGCCAGCATAACCCATCCAACAGAAGGACAACGCCCATGCTCCGAATCCGCACCATCTCCCGCATCATGGCCCCCCTCACCCTGGCGGCCATGATGCTCCTGTGCCTGGCCACCGCCGCCTCCGCCACCGACAAGCCCCGGATTTCCTTCGCACCGGGGAGCGACAGCGCCAGTCTCCAAGGCGAAATCCAGGGCATGGACCGCGACGTGTACCCCATCACGGCCAAGGCCGGTCAAACCATGCAGGTGACGGTGGCCAACGCGCACAAGCTGGTGCTGTTCCGCATCCAGAAGCCCGGCACGGCGGAGTCCTACCTGCCCAAGGCCGGCGAGGACGATGACGCCACCCAGTGGCAAGGGGTCCTGCCGGCAAGCGGCACCTACAAGATCATCGTCGGCGCCATGCGGGGGGACGACACCCATTACACGCTCACTGTCCGCATCACCAAATAAGACGAAATGCGCCGTCCAGGCGCTGCGGCCGAGCTACAGCGCCTGGGCTCCGGACTCGCCCGTACGGATGCGGATGGCCTCGGGCATCGTGGAGATAAAGATCTTGCCGTCCCCGACCTCGCCCGTACGGGCCGCCTGAAGAATGGTCTCCACCAGGGGCCGCACGCGCGCCTCCTCCACGACCAGCTCGATTTTGACCTTGGGCACGAAATCCACCTGGTATTCGGTTCCCCGATAGACCTCGGTGTGCCCGCGCTGCCGGCCGAACCCCTTGACTTCGGTGATGGTCATGCCGGAAACGCCCATTTCGACGAGCTTTTCCTTCACTTCCTCCAGCTTGTGCGGACGAATGATCACTTCGATACGCTTCATTGCCCTGCTCCCCTTTCTCCAGAAAAATTATTCGCCGTAAGCGCTTTCCGTATGTTCCGAGAGGTCGAGCCCCATGGTCTCGGCCTGAGGATCAAGCCGCAGCCCCATAACCGCCTTGACGATCCGAATGATGCACCAGCTCGCCACAAAGGCGTACAGGCCCACCGCCGCCACGCCCAGGGCCTGGATGCCGAGCTGGGCGGCATTGCCGGCCAACAGGCCGTCGGCTCCGGCCGGATTGACGGCCTTGGCGGCCAAGACACCAACCAGCAGCGTGCCGATCAGGCCGCCTACACCGTGGATGCCGACCACGTCCAGACTATCGTCGAAGCGCAGCCGGGCCTTGAGCAGCACCGCCCCGTAGCAAATGCCGCCGGCCAACATACCGATCAGCACGGCCGAGCCCGGCGAAACGAACCCCGCCCCGGGGGTGATGGTGGCCAACCCGGCCACGGCCCCGGAAGCGGCACCGAGGGAAGTCGGCTTGCCCCGATGCCACCATTCGATGACCGACCAGACGGCCATGCCGGCCATGCCGCCCAGATGCGTGGCGGCAAAGGCATTCGCGGCCACACCGTTGGCGGCCAGGGCGCTACCGGAATTGAAGCCGAACCAGCCGAACCACAAAAGTCCGGTACCCAGCAGGGTCATGGGTAGATTGTGCGGCACGATCTGATGCTTGCCGTGGTCCTTACGGGCGCCCATGACCAGGACCGCGGCCAGGGCCGCCGCGCCGCAGGTGAGGTGGACGACCAGCCCGCCGGCGAAGTCCAGCACGCCTAGGGCCTTCAGCCAACCGCCGTTGCCCCAGACCCAATGGCAGACCGGATTGTACACGACGACGACCCAAATCAGGGAAAACAGCAAAAACGGCCCGAAACGCATGCGTTCGGCCACGGCGCCGGTAATCAGCGCCGGCGTGATGGCGGCAAACATGCATTGGTACATGGCAAAGGCGATCTGGGGAATGGTCCCGGCATAGTCGGGATTGGGAGCCGTGCCCACACCGCCGAGCCCGAACCAGGCCAACGAGCCGATCAGGCCGTGGATGTCCGGCCCAAAGGACATGGAGTAGCCCAGATACACCCACTCGAACGAGACGAGGGAAATGAGGATCAGGCTCTGCATGATGGTGCCAAGAACGTTTTTACGGCGAACCATGCCACCGTAAAACAGGGCCAACCCCGGTATCATCAGCAACACCAGGGCAGCGCTGATGAGAACGAATGCCGTATCTCCACTCTGGATCATGGATGTCCCCCCGCAAAGACAGAATGGCGGGACCTGTACCAAAAATGGTGCATTTCCAGCAAATTCACACAAATGTGAAGGCATCCACTTTTTTGTGTCAAGGTGGTGGGCCGCACCTGGAGCACCGTCGCCACCTGCGGTCTCCGTCGACGGCATGGTTCCGGAGTTGGAGAACGAACATGCGTTATTTTAAGATATTATCTGTCATCGTGCGGCGTAGGTCTGTCCGCAGCCTACGGGCCGCACGACCATTCCAACGGCAGCAAGCTCACACAAATTTGCAAAATGAAAGAAAATTCCACTGGGTCTCACAACAGTGACAATCCGAGACACTGCCCGCAAACGCGGGAAGCCCTGTCGCCGACGGCCAAAGGGCACAGCCCGTTGGAAATCTATTGCTCTGTGAATGTGTTACGGAGAACGAAAGGCAGCAACACGCCGTCAGAAGAATGTTGCCCGGCCGTCGCCATCCTGAGGCTCACGCGATGCAACGACGCCTCTCCCAACGGTTCTTCCGTCAGCACGGCGCCCAGGCCGACGAGAGGGGCAGACGGCGTCCTGCGGGAGGCACCGCCTCCGGCCGGGAAGCATGGCTCAAATGAAGTCGGGATCGACCGCCGCCTTGCCGCCGCCGAGCATGAGCTTGACGTAGCGGACCGAACGGTCGTCGATGGGGACAATGGGGAAACGCCCCCGGCAGGCGTCGCAGGTGATGACCGTGGGCTTGGCCGGCGCCACCACCGGCACTTCCCGGTGGCAAAACGGACAGGGATACAAGAAGACCAGCTCCACCCCCATGGGTTTGACCGGGGTCAGAGGCTTGCGTTTTTCCACCGTCATACCTTCTCCGTGACGAGCGAAACGCCGGTCATGGCCGCCGGAACGGGCAGCCCGGCCAGGGTCAGCAGGGTGGGCGCGATATCTCCCAGCCGGCCGGGCCGCAACACGGCATCGGCGCGGGTCGGGTCGACCAGGATCAGTCGCACGGGATTGGTGGTATGGGCCGTCATGGGGCCACCGTCCGGGCCGATCATTTCCTCGGCATTGCCATGATCGGCGGTCACCAGGATACGCCAGCCGGCGGACAAGGCCGCCCGAACGATGCGGTCCACGCAGCCGTCCACCGTGGTGACGGCCCGCATGGCGGCTGACAGGACGCCGGTATGGCCGACCATGTCCAGATTGGCCAAGTTAACCACGGCCAAGCTATAGCCGCCCGAGGCCATCTCGGCCAGGAAGGTATCGGTCACCGCCGCCGCGCGCATCTCGGGCCGCAAATCATAGGTGGCCACGTCCCGGGGCGAGGGGACGAGCCGCCGCGCCTCGCCGGGAAACGGCTCTTCCCGGCCACAATTCAAAAAATAGGTGACATGGGCGTATTTTTCGGTCTCGGCCAGCCGCAGTTGGCGGAGTCCCGCCCGGGAATAGACCTCGCCCAGGACGTCGGACACGATTTCCGGGGCAAAGGCCACCGGCAAGCCGAAGGCCGGATCGTACTCGGTCATGGTGGCGAAACCGGAAAGCTGCGGCCGGTGATCCCGGGGAAAGGCGTCAAAGGCGTCCTCGGTCAGGGCCCGGGTGATCTCCCTGGCCCGGTCCGCCCGGAAATTACAAAAGAACACCGCGTCGCCGTCCCGGAGTACCCCGTCCCCGCCGGCCAGCACCCGGGGCTTGACGAACTCGTCGGTCTCGCCGGCGGCATAGGCCTCCGCCACGCCGGCCACCGGGTCGGTAAACGGCACGCCCTGCCCGCCGGTTAGGGCATCGTAGGCCACCCGCACCCGGTCCCAGCGCTTGTCGCGATCCATGGCGTAGTAGCGGCCGATCAACGAGGCGACGCGGCCGGCCTTGCCGTTCTTCAAAAAAGCGGCCAGCGCGGCCACATAGCCCTTGCCGCTGTGCGGCGGCGTGTCGCGCCCGTCGAGGAAGGCATGGAGGAAGATTTCGGATTGGCCCAACTGTCGGGCGGCGGTTACCAGCGCCTGCACGTGCCGCACATGGCTGTGCACGCCGCCGTCCGAGATCAGTCCCAGAAAATGGAGGCGGCCGCCGGCGGCCAGGGAGGACCGGACCAGCGCGGCCAGCACCGGATTCGTGGCCAGACTGCCGTCTTCCACGGCCATGTCGATGCGGGTCATGTCCTGATAGACCACCCGACCGGCCCCGATATTCATGTGGCCCACTTCGGAATTGCCCATGAAACCGTCGGGCAGGCCCACGTCCCGGCCCGAACAGGTCAAGGTGGTGGAAGGATAGGTCGCGAGCAACCGGTCGATGGCCGGCGTGCCGGCCAGGGTCACGGCATTGCCCGGGCCGGCCGGCGCCAGCCCCCAGCCGTCCAGAATCAACAGCAGCGTGGGGGAAGGCATCAGACCCGACTCGTTTCAACCACGGTCTCGGGCAGGGGAATGGGCTTCCCCTCGGACCAGAGGCCTTCGAGATTATAGAAGGGGCGCACCTCTTCCTGGAAGATGTGCACGGTGACATCATTGAGGTCCAGCAGGACCCATTGGCCGAGGCGGTAGCCCTCCATGCCGAGATAGGAAATTCCCTCCTCGGCGCAGCGTTCGAGCACATGGTCGGCCAAGGCCTTGGCCTGCCGAACGTTGGCGGCCGAAGCCACGACCATGGCCTCGCAGATAGGGTTGATGTCGGCCACGTCCAGAGCCAGGACTTCCCTGGCTTTTTTCTCCAGGAGCCAGCCGGCGACGAGCACGGCCTTGTCCCGGGCGGACAGCATTACATGCGGTGTATTTTGGGGCATTCTTTCTCCGAAACGGCGGTACGTTCCCGGAAGCGCCGGGAATCTCCATTGCCTTACGTGATTCGGGGCGATCCCGCAAATGGGACGACACGGGGAAACATCATTTTTCTCGGCCACTCTCTTGACGACGGGCCTGGCATTCGGCAGGTATCCTCCCTGGATGCGCCATGACGCCATCCGGAGGAAGAATCATGATTTTCGATATGGACATCGAAACCTTGCCCCGGGAAGAGCTGGAGGCGCTCCAACTGCGGCGTCTGCAACGCCAGTGTGACAAGGTGTACGCCAACGTCAGTTTCTACCGGCATGCCTTCGACGATGCCGGCATCAAGCCCAGCGACATCAAAAGCCTGGCCGACCTGCGCTACCTGCCGTTCACCGAAAAGCAGGATCTCCGCAACAACTACCCCTTCGGCCTGTTCGCCGTGCCCAAGGACAACGTCGTCCGCATTCACGCTTCTTCCGGCACCACCGGCAGGGCCACGGTCGTCGGGTACACCCAGCGCGACATCGCCAACTGGGCCAACATGATGGCCCGGGCCTATACCGCCGCCGGCGCCACCCGGCGCGACATCATTCATATCGCCTACGGCTACGGACTGTTCACCGGCGGTCTGGGCGCCCACTACGGAGCCGAACGGCTCGGCGCCACCACCGTTCCGGTCTCGGGCGGCGGCACCCGCCGACAGGCCATGCTGCTCAAGGATTTCGGCTCCACGGTCCTGTGCTGCACGCCTTCCTACAGCCTGGTGCTCTACGAAGCGGCCCGGGAAGCCGGCATCGACTTCAAGGACCTGCCGCTGCGCATCGGCGTCTTCGGGGCCGAGCCGTGGTCGGACAACATGCGCCGGGACATCGAAACCAAAATGGGCATCAAGGCCATCGACATCTACGGCCTGTCCGAGGTCATGGGGCCGGGAGTGGCGGTCGAATGCGTCGAGGCCCAGCACGGCGCCCATATCATGGAAGACCAATTCCTGGTCGAGGTCATCGACCCCGTCACCAAGGAACCCCTGCCCCCAGGCGAAACCGGCGAGCTGGTCATCACCACCCTGACCAAGGAAGCCCAGCCTCTCATCCGCTACCGGACCCGGGACATCACCCGGCTGGATTACACGCCCTGCTGTTGCGGCCGTACCTTCGCCCGGATGTTTCGGGTGCAGGGCCGCAGCGACGACATGCTGATCATCCGTGGCGTCAACGTCTTTCCCTCCCAGATCGAGAGCATCCTCCTCGAAACCGAAGGGCTGACGCCCTACTACCAGCTGGTGGTCCGCCGCGACGGCAATCTCGATACCTTGGCCGTCCACGTGGAAGTAGATGACAAACTCTTCTCCGACGAGATAAAAAAGCTCCAGCGCCTGGAAGCGAAGCTCCAAAAGAACATCAAGGATTTTCTGGGCGTGACGGCCCAGGTCAAACTGGTCGAGCCGAGGAGCATCCAGCGTTCCGAAGGCAAGGCCCAGCATGTCCTGGACCTGCGCAACGAGTAACCGGCCACAGGCCGCCTTTGTTGGGAGGGAGTCGCCGTGATCAAAGCCGAACAGATTTCCATCTTTCTGGAAAACAGGGCCGGGCGTCTGGAAGAAGTGACCCGCGTGCTGGGCGAGGGCGGCATCAGCATCCGCGCCCTGTCTCTGGCCGACACCTCGGATTTCGGCATTCTGCGCCTGATCGTCAGCGATCATGAGAAAGCCAAGCAGTTGCTCAAGGAACATGGTTTCACCGTGGGCCGCAACGCCGTGGTCGCCGTGGAGGTCTCCGACGCGCCCGGCGGGCTGCACAGCGTGCTGCATTTGCTGTGCGGCAACGGCATCAATGTGGAATACATGTACGCCTTCGTGCACCAGCGGGAGGAATCGGCCGTCATCATCTTCCGCTTCGACCGTACCGACCAGGCCATCGAACTGCTGCAACAGCACCATATCCCCATCATTCCCGGGGACACGCTCTACAATATCTGACCGACCCCGGACCGGGGGCGCCGCCTGACGCCCCCGGCCTTCCTTTCCTCCCGTCCCCGTTCCGTTTTCCCGTTCGCCTAGGCCCTCGACCGCCGGTCGGCGCCGAAAAACCCGCCTTGACAAAAAGTGGTCTTCCTGACCTAACATCCCCCATTCCGGGAAATCGGCTTCCCGGACGGCAACGCCTGAGGCGCTCCGGAGGGATATGTGGGACGGCTGGCTTTGCTGCGCCGGGGGGCGCTGGTCTGGGAAGCACCGATGGCGGGCGCCATGCGCGTTCCGGCGGTCTTTCTGGGCAGCGCCCAGGCCATGGACGCCATGGAGCACGACGTCATGACCCAGCTCACCAACGTCGCCAGCCTGCCCGGCATCGTGCCTCCGGCCCTGGCCATGCCCGACGCCCACACGGGCTACGGATTTCCCATCGGCGGCGTGGCCGCCTTCGATGCCGCGGCCGGGGGCGTCATCTGCGCCGGCGGCGTGGGCTTCGACATCGCCTGCGGCGTGCGCGCCCTGCTGACGAACCTGACCAGGGACGAGGTCGAACCGGTAAAAGACCTCCTTGCCGACCGTCTTTTCGCCCGGGTGCCGGCCGGACTCGGCAGCGGCGGCCGTCCCCGGCTGTCCAATCGGGACATGGATCGCATGCTGACCGGCGGCGCAGCCTGGGCCGTCAAGGAAGGCTACGGCGAACCGGCCGACCTCCCCCATATCGAAGAAAACGGCACCATGGCCGACGCCGATCCCGGCGGCGTGTCCGCCCGCGCCAGGGAACGCGGTCGCGACGCCGTCGGCAGTCTCGGTTCCGGCAACCATTACCTGGAAGTCCAGTATGTGGACGCGATCCTGGACGCCGAGGCCGCCACAGCCTACGGGCTGGCGCCCGAACAGGTGGTCGTGGCCATCCATTGCGGCTCCCGAGGACTCGGCCACCAGACCGCCACGGATTGGATCGCCCGGATGCGCGCCAAAGCCTCGCACGATGGCCTGACGCTCCCGGACCCCGAACTGGCCTGCGCGCCCCTCGATTCGGCCACCGGTCGGGGCTATCTCGGGGCCATGCGGGCGGCCGGCAACTGCGCCCTGGCCGGCAGGCAAGTCATCACCCAGCTCGTGCGCGACGTCTTTACCGAACTTTTCCCCGGCTCCCGTCTGGCGCTCCTGTGCGACGTCTCCCACAACACCTGCCGGATCGAAACCCACGCAGTGGCGGGAACGCCCAAACGGCTGGCCGTCCACCGCAAGGGCGCCACCCGGGCCGTCGGACCGCACCATCCGGACCGACCACCGCTCTATCCGGGATTCGGTCAGCCCGTGCTGGTCGGCGGTAGCATGGGGACCGCTTCGTACATTCTGTCCGGAGGCGACGCCGCCGTGGACCGCTCGTTCGCCTCGACCTGCCACGGGGCCGGCCGGGCCATGAGCCGCAAACAGGCCCTGAAGCGTTTCCGCAGCCGGGAAGTTCTGGATGCCCTGGCCCGGGACGGCGTCGTCCTTCGCGCCCACGATTTCCGAGGGGTTGGCGAAGAGGCTCCACAAGCCTACAAGGACATCGAAGAAGTAGTCTGGACCACGCACGCCCTGGGACTGGCAACGCACACCGCCAGGCTGCGTCCCATGGCCTGTATCAAAGGGTAGTCATGCTCGAACGACTCATTCGCGAAACCGATGCCATCGCCCGTTTGACCGGGGATGTCGTGCTCCTGTTGGACCAGTCGGGCGTCATCCTGCACGCCACGCCCGAAGCCGTAAACCTGTTCGGCCTGCCGGCCGGCCAGCTGACCGGTCTCCCCTTCGGCGTTCCGATGACCTCCCGCGACGACACCGAAGTGATCATGACCGGCTCGGGCAATCGGGTGCTTTTGCGCCGCGAGGACATCCAGCAGGACGATCTGCACCTGACCCGCGTCCTGCTGCGGGACGTCACCGCCTTGCGCACGGCCCAGGAGGACTTGGCCAAAGCCCGGGAGGCCGCCAAGGCCGCCGACAAGGCCAAAAGCCATTTCCTGGCCAACATCACCCACGAAATCCGGACGCCCATGATCGGCGTACTCGGCATGACCGAGCTGACCCTGAGCACGAACCTCACGGCCAAGCAGCAGGAATATCTGGAAATGGCCAGACATTCCGCCCAGTCGCTGCTGACGTTGCTCAACGACATCGTGGATTATGCCCGCATCGAGATCGGCGCCCTGGAGTTGGCCAAAACCCCCTTTGTCCTCCACGACACCGTGGAGGACGTCATCAGCATCTTCCGTCCCCTGGCCACCAAAAAGGGACTGCATCTCGAATACCGCCAGGGCCCGACCGTCCCGCGGGAACTCATCGGCGATCCCAGCCGCTTGCGCCAGATTCTCACCAATCTGGTGGGCAACGCCGTCAAATTCACCGATAACGGCAGCGTCCTGCTGGAAATCGTCCCCCAGGCGACGCTCTCGGCCCCAGCCGACACCTCGGGCTGCCGGCTCGCCTTCACCGTCAAGGATACAGGCATCGGCATCCCCCGGGACAAGATCCAGGCCATCTTCGACAGCTTCACCCAGGCCGACGTCTCCTCGACTCGCCGTTACCAGGGCGCGGGACTCGGCCTCGCCATCGTGCGCCACCTGGTGGAGATGATGGGCGGTAGCTACCGGGTGGAAAGCGAGGAAGGGCACGGCAGCACCTTTTCCTTCGAGATTCCCTTTGCCCTCCCGAGCGTCCAGGTCGCGGCGGCGACGACGACCGCGACGCCACCGGGGACCGGCATGCAGCCGCTGACCGTCCTGCTGGCCGAGGACAACCCCATCAACCAAATTTATGTCCAGGAGCTGCTGGAGATGGACGGCCACACGGTGGTGGTGGCCCATACCGGCCGGCGCGCCCTGGAGGCCCTGCGCAAGCAGTGCTTCGACGTCATCCTCATGGACATCCAGATGCCGGAGATGGACGGCCTGGAGGCCACCCGGGTCATCCGGGCCGATCAAAGCGGCGACTTCGATCCGGCCATCCCCATCGTCGCCTTGACGGCCCATGCGCTGCGGGGCGACCGGGAGACCTTCCTGCGGGCCGGCATGAACGAATACTTGAGCAAACCCGTCAGTCCGTCCGAGCTGGAGGAGGCCCTGGTCCGGGCCATGGGGGGGAGCGAGCATCCCCGCCGTCAGGAACCCGTCCCCGAGGAGTCTCCCCTCCCCGCCGTCCTGGACTGGAACGAGTTGCTGTCCAAGGCCCGGGGCAACACCGGCTTTCTGATGAAACTCTTTACCGCCTTCGTGGCCGAACAACCGGTTCATCTGGAAGCCATGCGCGAGGCCCTGGCCATGGCCGACTGCGATCACCTGGCCTTTCTGGCCCATTCCCTGAAGGGAGCGGCGGCCACCATGTGCGCGCCGCTCCTCCGCGAGGCCTGTCTGGATCTGGAACGGGCGGCCAAGGGCGGTCTCCTGGACCAGGCCGGTGCCGCCTTCCCGGCCATGGAAACGGCCATGGCCGACGTTCTCGCCGTCATGCGCGGCAAGCTCACCACCGTCGGCGCCTGAGGCCGCCATGCCCGCCGCGACCGTCGATCGCCCTTATGCCGCCCGGCATCGGGGGCTTTTGCCCTGTCCGAAAAAAAGATGCCCGATTCGCAAAAAAGTGTTGACGACAATGCTAGTCGCTCCTAAATAAGAATCAACAGCAGATAGGAATAATTCTTGTGACAGCGGAAGCCATGCAACACCTCTTCGCCGCGCGCGGCCTCAAATTCACCCACCAACGTTACCTGGTCTATCGGGCCATGGTGGCGACCACGGACCATCCCTCGGCGGAAATGGTCTGGCGGCGGGTGCGGGCCGAGGCCCCGTCCATCTCCCTGGACACGGTCTACCGGACCCTGGCCGCCCTGGAACGCACGCGGCTCGTGATCCGGGTGCCGGGCGACGCGAACGAGGGACGCTTCGACGCCAATCTGACGCCGCACCACCACGTGGTGTGCTTAGGCTGCGGCCGGATCGACGACTTCAGCATGGCCGGAGTCGGCATTGCCGATCTCCCGGCGAGCCTCGCCGACTGGGGACGAATCGACAACGTCCAGATCGTGGTCCGCGGCCTGTGCCGGGCCTGTCTGGAACAGCAAAAAAACAACCAACCGCCTCAACAAAAGGAGTCCGACAATGAGTAAGTCGCTTGAAAACCTGAAGGCCGCTTTCGCCGGTGAATCGCAGGCCAACCGCAAATACCTCGCCTACGCCGACGCCGCCGACAAGGAAGGGCACAAGGGCGTGGCCAAGCTGTTCCGGGCCGCTGCCGCCGCCGAGACCATTCACGCCCATACCCACCTGCGCACCATGAATGGCGTCGGCAGCACGGCCGAGAACTTAAAGGACGCCATCGCCGGCGAGACCTTCGAGTTCAAGAGCATGTATCCGGAAATGATCGCAGGGGCCAAGGCCGAGAACGACAAGGCGGCCGAACGCACCTTCAGCCTGGCCAACGAAGTGGAAAAGGTCCACGCCAAACTGTACGCGGAAGCCGCCGCCGACATCGCCGGCTATCCCGAGCAGGATTGGTATATCTGCTCGGTGTGCGGCTACACCGTCGCCGGCGGTGCGCCGGACCAGTGTCCGGTGTGCCAGGCCCGGGCCAAGGCGTTCTTCAAGGTGGACTAACCAGCCCAGCGGGCAAGGAGCACATATGGCCGCGCCGGAAGACATGTGGCAATGTCAGACCACGAATTGTGGCTACATCTACGATCCGGACAAGGGTGACCGCAAGGGCAGGATCCCCAAAGGCACCGCCTTTCGCGACCTGCCGGACACCTGGAAGTGCCCCGTCTGCGGCGCCGGCAAAAAGATGTTCCGGCCCCTGGCCGGTCCGGGCTCCGCCCGGGCCGAGGCGGCGCCTTCCTGACGTCGCCCGTTCCTCAAGCATCCCCGGAAGGCCCCTCCAGCGTGGAGGGGCCTTTTTTTCGCAAGGCCCGTATGGCGAGGAGCTGTTCGCGTCCTTCCAGGAAGCTGCCTCAAGCGCGTGTGCCCGCCGTCGGCTCGCTGCCGTGGCGCGCGTCGAGCATGCCTTTGTAGACCTCGGCATACAGCGACAGCATGACCATGGCGAAACCGAGAACGAGCGGCCCGTACAGGATGCCCAGGGCGCCGAAGAATTTGATGCCGCCGATGATGGCTAAAAAGACCCAAAACGTGGACATCTTGGAGCGGTTCTGCATGAGGATCGGCCGGATGATGGAATCGATGCCCGACACCACGATCGCCCCCCAGCCGATCAGAAAGAGTCCCCACTGCCAATGCCCGGTCAGGATCAAATACAGGGCCACCGGCAGCCAGATCAGGGCCGTCCCGACCACGGGGATGAGCGAGGCGAAGCCCATCATGCAGCCCCAGAAAAACGGCTGGATGCCCACGATAAAAAGGCCGAGTCCGCCGGCGGCTCCCTGGGCCAAGGCGATGACGAAGGCACCCAAAATGACGGACTTGGCCACGTCGTCGAGTTGGCGGAAGATCCGGTTCTCCTGGTCCGTGGTCAGCGGCAGCAGGTAACGCAGCCGTGCCATCATGCGTTCCCCGTCGCGGATGAGGAAAAAGAGCACGAACAGGAGGATGACGAAGTTCATGGTCAGGATGAAGACGTTGCCGATGATCTTGGTGCCGCTGTCCAACAGCATCTGGCCGGCACTTTTGGACAGCGCGATTAGGTCGGCCTGGGGGGCCAATTTCTTGAGATCGACAAACGGCAGGTGGTTCTGCATCCATTGGAGATACGGTGCGATGGACTCATGGCTGAACAGGGTGTTGAAATCCGTCGCGGCCAATCGAGCCTGGAGGGCGTTGACGGATTGCACCCCCTGGGCGAAAAGCGAACCCAGAAAGAAAAAAACAGGAATGATCAGACACGTGAAGATCAGTCCGACCGTAATCAGGGCCGCCAACGTGGCCCGCATGCGGCAACAGCGCAAAAGGCGCAGATAGACCGGCCTGGTCAATGCCGCCAGCACCACCCCGATGATGAGGATGTCCACAAAGGGACGCAGGACGATGTAGGCCAGGGTCAGGGCCACACCGAGAATAAGCAGCAGGAAGGCGGAATAAAAATGCTGGCGTTGGTGATTCATGGGGCATGATGTACCAAAGTCGGAGACGACCGGGAAGCGTCTTGACGGTCGGGAAGCCGATACGACCGCCGAAAGGCCGGACGCGCCACGGCCCGGGGAGGTCGGCCAGGCCGATCTGACAGGCATCCTCCTGCATCCGGCCAAGCGGCCGGCCGTGGAGATTGAAGTCAGGGAATGGAGTCTGGTCCTGACGGCGAAAAACATTCCCCACGTCCTGCGGCGACAGGGCTCCGGCTGGCGGCTCTACGTGCCCTATGCCCAGGAGGTTCCCGCCCTGGCGGAAATCCGGGCCTACACCGAGGAGCGGGCCGCCCGGCCCCTGCCCGATCCCGGCGCCGAACCGGCCCGCCCGGGCGTCTGGCTGGAAGTCTTGGCCGTCGTGGGCCTGCTGACGGCCGTCTTCGGCCTCCTTCTCGGCGGCGTCCGACCGTTCGGACTGGCGATTCCCTGGCGGGCAATCGGGGCCGGCGATACGGCGACCATGCTCGCCGGCCAATGGTGGCGCGCGGTCACGGCCCTGTGCCTGCATGCCGATCCGGGGCACCTCCTCGGCAACGCCGCCTGCGGGGCCCTTTTTCTGGGACTGCTCGGTCGGGAAACCGGCGTCGGTCTCGCCTTTGCTCTGTGCCTGGTCGCCGGCGGCTGCGGCAATGTGGCCAAGGCACTGATCCAGGGACCAGGCATCCATTTTCTGGGCGCCTCCACGGCGGTCTTCGGCGCCCTGGGGGCACTAGGCGCCACGCGGCTGGTCTGCCACCGACCGAGAATTCCCGTCGGCCGCGCCGTCACCGCCGGCGCCGTGCTCATGCTGCTGGCCATGCTCGGGGCCGGCTCCGAGGACGGCACCGCCGTGGACCTGGCCGGCCATTTCCTCGGGTTTACCGCCGGAGGCGTCCTCGGCCTGATGGCCGGGAGCATCCTCGACAAACGCGGTCGCCCGGGGCCGGCCGTCCAGACGGCCCTGGGTCTCGTCTCCCTGATCGTCCTGGCGACGGCCTGGGGGCTGGCCATCGGAAGCTGGTCCGGGCGGTGACGAAGCCTTTGCCATGGAGACGGTTTTCGGGTAAGTCCTCGCGATATCGTCGGTGCGCGCCCGGAGCGTATGCTGGCGTCTTACTCCGCCGGGGGAACGATCATGAGTTTACAAGACCTCATCTACGAGGGTGAAGATATCCGCTACAGGACCGGCAAGCACTGGATCGTGCTGGCCAAGGCGGCCATACTGTTTCTTGTCGCCCTGATCATATGGTCCAGCGAACCGGCGCTGGCCAGCCTTTTCCAGTTCAACGCCCCGGAGGAACTGGAAAAATTCCTGCCGAAAATCATCACGGCCACCATCTGGCTCATCCGCTACGTCTTTTTTGCGGTCTTCACCCTGCTCGCCCTCACCCGGCTGTTCTCCTTTTTCACCGTGCGCGTGGCCCTGACACCCAAGCGCCTGCTCTGTGACGATATGGTATTCGGCTCCTACTCGCTGGACCTGAGCAAGATTGAATCGGTCAAATGCGAACCGGGCTTTTTCGGCGGCTTTTTTGGTTACGGCAAGATCATCCTGACCGCGTCGAGCAGCCAACGGCTGGTCATTTCCAACCTGCGCCGTCCGCACATCCTGGAACAGGAAATCTTCGCCGCCAAATAGCCCCCGGGGGGAAACGGTCGCCATGTCCTTCCCCAGCCCCAACCGGAGGCTTTTCCGACATCGTGGACCTACCGCGCATGTATCTCTCTCGTAAGCCCATCAAGCATTACGGCATCCTTTTCAAACTGCTGATAGTCTACATCGGCATCATGGTGCTGGCCTATTTCACCACGTCCACCCTGCTTATCTACGTCAAGGATTCGGTCAACATCTCCCGGGACATCGTCAAGGTCCGCTTCGAGGTCCTCTCCATTTCCCAGCGTCTGGTGGATAGCCTGCTGGCCATGGAGGAGAACCAGAAAAAATATGAGATCCTCCATTCCGAGGAATACAAAAAGAATTTCATCGCGGCCTTGAGCGAATACAAAAACGCCATTTGGAGCATTCTCTGGTTTCGTTATGAAAACGGCTTCTCCGCCTGGGACAAGCTCCACAAGGAGTTTCGGGAAACCTTTCCCGACTTGGCCCAGGGGAAGGAACTCACCAGCGAACCGTGGATCGACCAGGGAAAGCTCAACCAATGGATGAAAATCGTGGTCAGCGCCCGCCAGGACAACGAACGGGTCATCGAATCCAGCATGCGAGAGCTCTATCGCATCAGCGAAGAGGCCGTGAACCGCGGCGTCTCGGGACTGGCCATCTCCATCGGCGTGGGCCTGCTCGGCATTCTCTTCCTCACGTACTCCTTGAGCCGCCCCCTGCGCGAGTTGCGGCGGGGCATCCGCAGCTACACCCGGGACGGCCGGTTGGAGCCCATCCGGGTTCTGTCCAAGGACGAGCTGGGGGAACTCGGCGCGGCCTTCAACGACATGACCGTCCGCTTGCGGGAAGAGGAACGCATGCGCACGGATTTCATCGACATGGTCAGCCACGAAATCCGCACACCGCTGACCTCCATCCGGGAATCGGTCAATCTCATGCGCGAACGGGTGCTCGGGGACGTCAACGAACGCCAGAAGCGTTTCCTGGACATCGCCAGCAGCGAGATGCAACGTATTTCCGTTCTGTTGACCAGTCTGCTCAAGGTATCGAGCCTGTCATCCCAGATTGTCGATGTGACGCCGGCCCCCCTCAGTCCGGAGGAGCTGCTCCGGGAAACCCTGGAAAAAGCCACCCCGGCTGCGGAGGCCAAGGGCATTCGGCTTATTCCCCGGGTGGGCCGGGACATGGTCTCCATCGTGGGGGACCGGGATCTGCTGGGCCAAGCCCTGTATAATCTCGTGGGCAACGCCGTAAAATTCTCGCCGCCTGAAAGCGCCGTTACGGTGGGGGTGGAGTTGGCCGACGGCGGCCGCAAGATTCTCGTCAGCATCGCCGACGAAGGGCCCGGCATCCCCGAAGAGGAACAGCCCCACGTGTTCAGCAAGTATTACCGCGGCTCGCGGACCAAGCGGACGACCGACGGCATCGGCCTCGGCCTGTCCATTGCCAAGTCCATTGTCGAGGCCCATGGTGGCAATATCTGGCTCTCGAGTCTGCCCGGCAAGGGCTGTACCTTTTATTTTACACTTCCCGTCGATGGCGCAAGAGATTAGGATGGGTCGCAACGTGATGCATCGTTTTCCTACCCCGCTTCTGGTATGCTTGGCCTGGCTGGCGTTCGGATGCCTCCTGGGCTGCGCCCGCCACAACCCGGCGTTGCCAGCCGCCTCTTCCGAAACCCTGACCGCAGGGGCCAGCAAGCCGGCGCTTCATGCCCGACAGGCCCAGGCGATCTATCAACAGGGCGTCCAGGCCTTTGAGGATGGGGATATCAAGAAGGCCGCCAAGCTGTGGCGCGATTGCCTCAGCATGGAGAATGCGCCGGCTGCCCGCCAACGGGCGCTTTTTGCCCTGTTCTCGGTCAAACTGGCCCAGGCCGCCAACGAAGCCGATCTGGCCATGGCCATGGATATCTTCGAGACGTGGCTGAAAAACTCCCCTCCCGGCGGCAGCGGCGAGGACGCGCGTTTCCTGGCTCCGGTCCTCCGGACCTTCCACCCGGCCTTCGCCCTCAAGGAAGTGCGGGCGGCCGGCGAGCGGGAATGCGCCAAGAAGCTGGCCGAGCGGACCGAACAGATCAAACGCATGCAGCAACAGGTCAAGGCCCTGGAAAACATCCATCGTGAAATTCAGGAAAAGAAAAAGGGGCTTACCAATTATTAGCCGTACCAGGCGTTTTTTCGGACAGGACCGCGACTGGTTGCCGCCGCGACCGCAAGCTGACGGACCGTCCGCAGCAGGGCTCTCGTCATGAATACCGCAGATTCGCCGCGCAAGACCATCCTGGCCGTGGATGACGATCCCCATATCCTTGAGGTGCTGGAAGTACGCTTAGTCTCGGCCGGCTATGACGTCGTCACGGCCACCGACGGGCTGGAAGCCCTGCAAGTGCTGGACAAGACGCCCGTGCGCCTCGTCATCTCCGACATCCGCATGCCGGGCATGAGCGGCACCCGCCTCCAACAGGAAATGGAGCGCCGGGGGCTCAGACTGCCCATTATTTTCCTCACCGCTCACGGCAGCATTCCCGGAGCCGTGGAAGCCATCAAGCACGGGGCCGTGGACTATCTGACCAAGCCGTTCGACGGACAGGAGCTGTTGACCCGGGTGACCGAGGTCTTCGCCAAGGCCGCCGGCCTGGCCGCCGTGCCGGCCGGTGACATGACCGACAGCGGACTGGTCGGCAAAAGTCAGGCCATGCGCGATCTGGCCGGGCTCATCGAACGGGTGGCGCCCCGGGACGTCAACGTGCTCGTGCTCGGGGAATCCGGCACCGGCAAGGAGCTGGTGGCCAACCTGATTCACCGTCACAGCCCCCGCAAGGCCGGTCCGCTGGTCACCGTGGATTGCGGCTCCACACCCGCCGGCCTCCTGGAATCCGAACTCTTCGGCCACGTCAAGGGCGCCTTCACCCACGCCATCAAGGACAAGAAGGGCCTCATCGAGCAGGCCAACCAGGGCACGCTGTTTCTCGACGAGATCGGCAACATCTCCTCGGAAATGCAGGTGCGCCTGCTGCGCTTCCTGGAAAACCACAAGATCCGGCGCATCGGGGACGTCCGCGAAATCCAGGTGGACTGCCGGGTCATCGCCGCCACCAACGCCGACATCTTCGAGCAGGTGTCCGAGGGCGTCTTCCGGGAGGACCTGCTCTACCGGCTGAAGGTCGTCACCATCAACGTCCCGCCGCTTCGGGATCGCCGTGAGGACATTCCCATCCTGGCCGACCATTTCGCCCGGCAGTTCTGTGCCGCCCAGGGCATGCCACCCGTGACCATCCCGCCGGAGACCATGGCGTTTCTCATGGCCTACCCCTGGCCGGGCAACGTCAGACAGCTGCGCAATGCCCTGGAGGCCGGCGTGGTGCTGTGCGCCGAGGACACGCTCACCCCCAAGGACCTGCAATTGCCCCTGGCCGAAAAAGCCCCCGACCGCAGCGGCGAAGCCCTGTCCCTGGAGGAAAGCGAGCGGACGGCCATCATCCGCGCCCTGGAACAGGCGGGATGGGTGCAGAAAGAGGCCGCGCCCCTCCTCGGGGTCTCCCGCCGGGCGCTCAACTACAAGATCCAAAAATACGGCATCGAGATCCCCAAGCACCGCCTCAAAAAATAAGCCGGCGGCCTTGGCATCGCGGGCGCTTTCTGTCAAAAGCGTTGCATCCCTCCGGCCACATCCGGACACGATTTCCCGGCCATCCGGGATCGCAGCGACGGTAAGGTATCCCCATGCGACGGACAAACGGCACGGCCCATGGCATCCCCTTCCAGGGCTCGGGCATTTCCCGGCAGGTCGTGCTGCCCTTGCGCAAGGCGCTGGAAATCAGCGTCAGGAATATTCGCGTCCGCTTCAAGCGTTCCATGATCACCGTGGCCAGCCTCATGCTGGCCGTAGCCTTCTTGAGCTGCATTCTCATCGGCGCCGACGTGGCCGCCGGACTCTGGCGCACCGGGGAGCCGAACCTGCATACGGCCTTGCGCAACGCCGGCTACGACGTGCCCCCTCCGCCGCCGCCCGGCAGCGTCACCACGGCGGCCAATCCCGGAACCTCGCCCAAGGAACGCTGGATCGTCGCCCTGTCGCTCCTCGTCTGCACCGTCGGCATCATCAACGCCCAGCTCATGGCCGTCACCGAACGGTTCCGGGAAATCGGCACCATGAAATGCCTGGGGGCCCTCGACCGTTTCATTTTGCGGCTGTTTCTCATCGAAGCCGGCATCCAGGGGCTGGCCGGCTCCCTGATCGGCGCCCTGGCCGGGCTTATTATCGGCCTGGCCACGGCCCTTATCCGCTTCGGCACGCCGGCCGTCAGCCACCTGGCGGCTGCCGACATAGGCAAGAGTCTGCTGTTTTCGGTGCTCGTCGGCGCCGGTCTGAGCCTGATCGGCGTGGTCTACCCGGCCATCGTCGCCGCCAGGATGCGGCCGGTGGAAGCCATGCGGGCGCAAGATTAAAAAGGAAAAGGGCCTTCCCGGCCGGGGGAACGATGCCCGGCCCCCGCGTCCGGCAAGGGGAAAGGGCCTCTGGGCTGCCACGGAGAAGTATGACCGCTTCGCACAATATCGTCCGCGTCTCGGGCGTGGCCAAGACCTTCACCATGGGCAACCAGGTCGTCACGGCCCTGCGCGGCGTGGACCTCACCATCCGGGCCGGCGAATACCTGTCCATCATGGGACCGTCCGGCTCGGGCAAGTCCACCCTGTTCAACATGATCGGCGGCCTCGACAAGCCGAGCGCCGGCAAGGTCTTCATCGACGAGGTGGATATCGCCCAACTCGACGCCTACGAGCTGGCTTGGCTGCGCAACCGCAAAATCGGCTACATTTTCCAGACCTTCAACCTTATCCAGGTCATGACCGCCCTGGAAAACGTCACCTTGCCCATGATCTTCGCCGGCGCCTCCCAGGACGAGGCCGCGGAAAAAGGCCTGGAATTGCTGGCCCTGGTCGGGCTGCGCGAACGGTACGCCCATAAACCCCAGGAGCTGTCCGGCGGTCAGCAGCAGCGCGTGGCCATCGCCCGCTCCCTGGCCAACACCCCGGCCATCATCCTGGCCGACGAGCCGACGGGCAACCTCGATCTCACCACCGGCGAGGAAATCATCGCTCTGCTCAAGCGCTTGAGCCACGAACGCGGCGTCACGGTCATCTCCGCCACCCATGACTATAAGATGCTCAACGTCTCCGACCGGGTCGTCTGGATCCGGGACGGCTGCATCGACAAAATCGAAGAGCGCGACCAGCTCGACATCTCCGTGGGCGCCATCGGGAACAGGGAGGCCTAGCACCCGATGCCCGCCGCCGTCGCCTTCAGGACCGGCCGTTGGCCGGTGACGCGTGCCGCCTGCCTGCCAGGGGTCTGGCTCGTGTGTCTGCTGCTGATGGCCGGCACGGCCCTGGCCCAACCGTCGGACGGCGAGCGGACGAACAGCGGCGACGCCCGGGCGGACGCCATGGCCACCGGCTGGCTGCGCGCCCCGGAAACGGAACTCGACCGGCTGGTGGTGACCGACCTGGCCGGCCTCGGCGACCGCTCCACCGGCAGCGACGGCTGCCGGCGCACAGCCGATGCCCTGGAGACCTTTTTTCGCGGACTCGGCGTCGGCCAGGTCGGCCGCCTGGCCTATCGGACGCCGGTCATCCGCTACGCGCCGACATTCCTCTCCATCGACGGGCGGGAAGGACGGCTGCCCCTTGCGCCCCTGGCCGCAAACGCCCTGACGCCGAACGCCGTTCCCGCCCAGGGGCTGGCCGGCCGGCTCGTGGCCGGCGGACACGGCGATTACCGAGATTTCAACGGCACAGCGCCCGCGGGCGGCATCGCCCTGCTCGACCTCGACTCCGGCCGCAACTGGCAGGCCGCCGCCCAGCTCGGCGCCAAAGCGCTTGTCTACGTGACCGAACGGTCGCCGGACGATCTGGCCGACCGGGGACTTTTCGTCGACAAGTTCGAGCTGACGCCGGTGCGTTTCCCCCGCTTTCTGGTGTCGGCAACGACGCTGCGGACCTTTCTGGGAGCGAGTCCCACCCTCGACGGTTCGGCAAATGCCCCCTCCGCCAGGCTGCACGGCGGCGCCCATTGGGAAACCGCCGTCGCCGAGGACCTCCACATTCTCTTTCCGGGGACGGACCCGACCCGATCCGGCGAACTGGTCATCGTGGACGCGCCCTACGACGCCACGGCCTTTGTACCGGGCCAGGCGCCCGGAGCCGACGAAGCCGCCTCGCTGGCCGCGCTGCTCCGGTTGGCCCGACATCTGGCCAGCCATCCGCCGGCCCGGTCGGTCTTGCTGGTGGCGGTCAGCGGCCACGCCCAGGCCCAAGCCGGCCTGCGGGAATTTTTCGCCGCCCTGCGGGCCAAGGGCAAGGATTTACGCACCCAGGCCCGCGCCATCCAAAAGGAACGCCGGGCCCTCAAGGCCACGCTGGCCGGCCTGGCCGCCATCCGGTCCGATCCGGGACGGAAGCGACACGCGGACGCGGATGCGGCCCTGGCCAAGCCGGAGGTCCGGGCGGCCCTTCTCGAAAGCCTCAAGGATACCCTGGATACGGTCACCACGGAACTCATGCGCCGCCGGCTGGCCGGGGAAAAGCCGGCCCAGTCGCCGCAGATGACCGCGCTCGTCGAACAACGGGCCATCTTGCGCCGCGTTCTCTGGCGCGAGGACTTCCGCACCCTGCCCCCGGCGGAACGGCAGGCCTTGTGCGCCCTGGCCCCTGCCACCCGGGAACGGCTGCTCGCGGTCCGGGCCTCGGCCGATTGGCTAGCCGACTGCCTGGCCAGCGCCCGGGCGCTCCGGCGGCTGGTGGGCGAACGCGATATCGTGGCCCAGGCCTCGCTCTACCTCTCCAGCCACGGCGACGGGGTCGGCGGCTTTTGCCAAGGCTTCACCTTCGACGTCAAACCGGAAGTCACCTTTTCCCAGACCTACGGCCGCCTCAACCGCTCCCTGGTCCGGGCGGCGGCGGACCTTTCGCGGGAAATCGGCCTGCCGGCCGGCTATTACCACGACGGCATGCGGGCCGACCGCCTGCACCCCTGGGAAGGACTGCTGCCCGACCGGCCCAAGCTCGGCGGGGAAATCGGCTCCCTGGCCGGCGTCCTCGGCCTGACCCTGGCCACGGTCAACGACGGCAGGCTCTCCTGGGGCACGCCGGGCGACATCCCGGATCGGGTGGACGTCCCCGCCCTCAACCGGCAGTCCCGTTTCGTGACCGGCCTGGTGGCGGCCATGGCCGGCCCGAATTTCACGACCGGCGAAAAACGCCCGCGCAACGTCTTTTCCAGCCTGATCGGCCGGGTCAACCGCATCCGCCAAGGTGAACTTTTTCCCGAACGTCCGGCCCCGGGGGCGGTCATCTGCGTCTACCAGGGGAAAACCCGCTTTTACGCGATCACCGACGCCAAGGGCGGCTTCCAAATCAACGGGCTGGCCAACAAGAAATTCGTCCTCGACAAGGCCGTCATCGAAGGCTTCCGCTTCGATCCGGACACCGGATCGGCCGTGTGGGCCATCGACAAGAAACAGACCGGCAAGGACAATTATCGGGTCAAGATGAGCCGTAACACCATGGAGACCGATCTCGTCATGTTCGGCTGCGAGCAGACGACGCTCTTTTCGGCCTTCGACCCGCGCACCTTCCGCTATTTCACCAAGATCGACCTCCTCGACGCCAGGCGCGAAGCCCCGCCCTTGCGCTATTGGTTCAGCCGGCTGGACACCCTGGATTCCACCCTGGTGTCCCTGTTTCTGGAACCGGGAACGCGCTTCAAATGCATCCTCTCGGACACGGTGCTTGCCCGCAAACTCATCCTGCTCAACGCCTCGCCCGAGCACCCGAGCGGCACCGGCTACCGCATCGGCCGCTGGCCCATTCTGCCCGTGACCGAACTCCTCGGGGCCCGGGACATGTGGGACCTGCTCTCGCCGCGCATCAAAAATCTCGAAGATCACGGCATCGTCAACGACCGCATCCGGGACCTGGAACGCCAGGGCAAGGCGCTCTACCAGCGCGCCCGCGCCGCCGAGACGGCACGCCGCTACGATGCCATGGTGGCCGCGGCCCGGACGAGCTGGGGGCTGGCCCTGCGGGTCTACAACGATGTGGAAAAGACCCAACGCGACGTCCTGTTGGGTGTTCTTTTCTACATCGCGCTGTTTATCCCCTTTGCCTATTGCGTCGAACGGGTCGTCTTCAACTACGCGAACATCCACAAACGCATCGCCGCCTTTCTCGGCGTGCTGCTGGCCGTCATCGCCGTGGTCTACGAGGTGCATCCGGCCTTTCGCCTGACCTACAGCCCGTTGGTGGTGATCCTCGCCTTCTTCATCCTCGGCCTGTCGATTATGGTGGCCATCATCATCTTCTTGCGCTTCGAGCGGGAAATGACCGCCCTGCAAAAACGGGCCTCCCACGTCAAGGCCACGGAAATCGGCGGCATGCGAGCCTTTGCCGCCGCCTTCGCCATCGGCGTCAGCAACCTGCGCCGGCGCAAGGTACGCACGGTACTCACCTGTCTGACCCTCATCATCCTGACCTTTACCATCATGAGCTTCACGGCCGTGAAGTCCACCCGAGAGGAAAGCGCCATCCGCCTGTCCGGAAAGGCACCGTACCAGGGGGTGCTGCTCAAGAACCTGGGCTGGCGCTCGCTTCCCGCCGAGACCCTGGCCGTCCTGCGCGACGCCTATGCGCCGAGCCATGTGCTCGCCCCCCTGGCCTGGCTGGAACTTCCGGACAAGACCCGGGCTCCCACCGCCGAAATCCGGGCCGGTGACCGCACGGAAACCCTGCAAGGCATCCTCGGCCTGGCCCCGGCCGAGGCCGACACCGGCCGCAGCCGCGGGCTGTTGGCCGCCGGACGGTGGTTCGCCCCGGGCGACCGTGACGCTGTCATCCTGCCCCAGCCCATGGCCGAACGACTGGGCGTGGGGCCGGGGGACCGGGTCACGCTGCTCGGACGCGCCTTTGTCGTGGCCGGCCTCTATCGCCGAAACGCCTTGGATGACCGGACGGACCTGGACGGCGAAAGCATCACCCCGGTGATTTTCCCCTCCGAAACCGCCGTGGAGATGACCGAGGTCGAAAAGGAGGCCCTGGACTCGGGCGAGGACGTCAAGACCCTGCAAAGCCGCTATCAGCACGTTGACGACGACCTGACCGTCATCGTGCCCTATGCGACGCTCATGGGGCTGGGAGGACAGTGCAAATCCGTGGTGCTGGCCCCGCGTTCCCGACAGACGCCCGAAGCGGCCGCCCGGACGGAATCGGCCCTGGCCGCAAAGCTGGCCGACCGCTTCGGCCTGGCCGTCTATTCGGGACAACCGGACGGCGTCTTCGTCTACCACGCCAGCGACGCCCTGGGCTATGCCGGAATCCCCAACATCTTGATTCCATTGGTCATTTCCGTGCTGATCGTGCTCAACACCATGATCGGCGCCGTCTATGAACGCAAACGCGAGATCGGCATCTACACGGCCGTGGGCCTGGCGCCCTCCCACGTCTCCTTCCTTTTTATCGCCGAGGCGTTGGCCTTTGCCGTCATGAGCGTGGTGCTCGGCTATCTGCTGGCCCAGGTGACGGCCGGACTGCTCTCCGGCACCCGACTCTGGGCCGGCATGACCGCCAACTATTCCTCCCTGGCCGGGGTGGCGGCCATGCTGCTGGTCATCGGCGTGGTGCTCTTGTCGGTCATCTACCCCTCCCGCATGGCCAGTGCCATCGCCATTCCCGATGTCAACCGGGCCTGGAGCCTGCCCGCACCGGCCGGCGGCATCATCCGCACCCGGCTGCCCTTCCTGGTCCGGGTCCGGGAACAGGAGTGCGCCGGCGGTTTTCTCTTCGACTACTACCAGTCCCACCAGGACATCTCCCACGGGCTTTTCGCTTCGGACGCGGTGGATTATGTCTTCGAATGTCCCTGGGACGCGCCCGGCGCACCGGTCCATCCCGGCACGGCCCATCCGGAATTCTGCGATTTGCGGGCCTGCCTGCGCATGACCGCCACGGTCTGGCTGGCGCCCTTCGATTTCGGTATCAAGCAGGCCGTGGCCATCGCCTTTACCCCGGACGAGGACACGCCGGGATTCATGCAGATCGACGTGGAGCTGGCCCTGATCGCCGGTGAGGCCGGCATGTGGAAACGCCTCAACAAGGGCTTCGTCAACGACCTGCGCAAGCAGCTCCTCGTCTGGCGCTCCCTGGAGGAATCGGTGCGGACCGCTTACGAAGATACGCTGGTGCAGCACTACACGGCGCGACTGCGAAATGGCCGCACCGACAACGGCAAGGACAAGGCATGACCGGACACATCGTGCGACTGCGGGCCGTGCTGACGGGCCTTGTCCTCGGCCTCGGCATCTGTGCCGTCACGCCGCTCAACAACCTCTATTACGGGGCGACGCCCCTCGGCGGCGGCCATTTTCCCCTGGCGCCCTTCTTCCTGATGGTCTGGCTGACCATCCTGGCGGCCATCCTGACGAAGCTCTTTCGTGGCACACCCGTGTTCACGGGCACCGACCTCCTCATATGCTGGATGCTGATGGTGGTGGTGTCCGGCGTGGCGCATACCGGCCTGGTGCGGACGTTTTGCATCACGCTCACCGCGCCGCTCCATTTCGCCACCGAGGGCAACCAGTGGAAAACCGTGCTGGCACCGCTTCTGCCCAAGGGCTGGTATCCCACGGACATGGCGGCCGTGGAGGCCCTGTATAACGGCCTGAACGGCGGCTATGCCATGAGCTGGCGGCAGGTCCTGGCCGCCATTCCCTGGAAGGCCTGGATCGGCCCCATGGCCACCTGGGCGATTTTCGTCGGCCTGTGCTATGCCGTCATGCTCTGCCTGGCCAATCTGTTCGCCCGGCAGTGGATTTCCAACGAGCACATGAATTTTCCCCTGCTCCGCCTGCCCGAGCTGATGACCCAGGCGCTCGACACCAAGGGGCTGGGCGCGTTTCTGACCGATCGCTACCTGCTCTGCGGCCTTTTTGTCAGCGTCGCCCTTCACACCATCAACGGCATCGCCTTCTACAATCCGTCGGTGCCGCAGATCCCGACGCTGCTGCTGGCCGGCCCCTATTTTCCCAAGACCGGACTCTTTTCCGGCTTCACCAAGCTCAAGCTCTACTTCTACCCGGCCTTCATCGGCTTTGCCTATCTGACGGCCCGACAGATCTCCTTGAGCTTCTGGGCCTTTTTCCTGCTCGGTGGCCTCGGCTACGGCATCCTTTCGGTGCTCGGCCAGCAAATTCCCTCCTCGGCCCTGGGCGTGACCTTCGGCCCGACCCTGACCACGCCCGAGGAAACCATGACCATCGGGGCCTATGGCGTCTTTTTCCTCTTCCTGATCTGGCTGGCCCGGCATCAGCTCCTGGAGACGGCCCGCCGGGCGGTGACCGGCCGGTTCGGCCAGCCGGACGCCGCCGAATGGATGAGCGCCCCGGCCTCCCTCTGGGGCTTGGTGCTCGCCGGAGCCGGGCTTGTCGCCTGGAGCGGCGCCTTCGGTTTGCCCCTCGGTGACGCGATCCTGCTCTTCGCCCTTTTCTTCATGGTCATGCTGGTGGCCAGCCGCATCGTCTGCCAGGGCGGCATCGCCTACTTCACCCTGACCGCCGCCCCGACCGACGGCCTGCTTGCCTTTTGCGGCAGCGGGATGCTGAGTCGGCTGGGGTTGCTCATGACGGCCGTCATGCAGAAAATGCTCTTCGTGGACCTGCGGGAGTCGCTTTTGCCCTCGCTTTTCCACGCGGCCAAGGTCGGCGAGGGGAAGCAGCGCAAAAAGCTCTATCTGGCGGGAATCATCGTGGCCCTGGTTGCGGCCGTGGTGGTGTCGTTCTCGGCCATGCTGGCCGTCTGCTACAAGTACGGTCTCAAGGACATGCAGGTGGACTGGGAAACGCAAAGCGTGACCACGGTCTATGAAAACGTCCAGCGCCTGATCGAGGCCCCGGCCGGACCCAACGGCTGGATCATCGGCTTTGCCGTGGCCGGCGCGGCCATCATGTTCGGCCTGCTCCTCGCCTTCCAGCGCTTCTACTGGTGGCCGATCCACCCCATCGGCTTCCTCACCATGTATTCCTCGGCCATGCGTATCCTATGGTTTTCCTTCTTCCTGGGCTGGCTCTGCAACCAGCTGACCATCCGCTACGGCGGCGTGGCCCTTTTCAAACGCGTGCGCCTGCTGTTCGTGGGACTGATCCTGGGCGATTTCCTCATGGGGGGGATCTACGCCATCATCGGCCTGTGGGCCGGCCAAAGCTACCTGGTACTGCCGAACTAAACACCGATGTACGACGACAAGGAACTCGCCGAATACCGGGACCTGCTCCCGCCGCCGACGCACTTCGAGGAGGGCTTCGACTGGAAGACCGTCATCGGTGCGGTCTTCATCGGCTTTCTCATGATGCCGGGCAGCATGTACCTGCAGCTCGTCATCGGCACCGGCATCGGCCCGGCCGCCCGCTGGGTGACGATCATCCTCTTCGCCGAAATCGCCAAACGGGCCTACACCGAACTCAAACAGCAGGAAATTTTCCTGCTCTATTACATGGCCGGCGCGGCCATGGCCTCGCCCTTCCACGGCTTGCTGTGGAATCAGTATCTGGTCCAGTCCGACGCGGCCAAAATGCTGGGCCTCACCGAACTCATCCCCCGCTGGGTGGCCCCGGCGTCCGATTCCGACTCCCTGGCCGCCCGGACGTTTTTCCACCGCGATTGGCTCGTTCCCATTCTGCTTTTGATCGGCGCCCAGATCATCCAGCGCATCGACCATTTCGGCCTGGGCTACGCCCTGTACCGCCTCACCTCCGATGTGGAAAAGCTGCCCTTCCCCATGGCGCCGGTAGGCGCGCTCGGCACCATGGCCCTGGCCGAATCCACCGAGGACCGGCAAACCGGCTGGAAATGGCGCGTCTTTTCCATCGGCGGCATGATCGGTCTGGCTTTCGGCGCCATCTATGTGCTGTTTCCGGTGGTTTCGGGGCTCATCTTTACCGAACCGGTCAGCTTGCTCCCCATTCCCTGGGCCGATTTCACCCGTAACACCGAGGGTTGGCTCCCGGCCGTGGCCACGGGCATCCAGTTCGATCTGGGGCTGGTCTTCACCGGTATGGTGCTGCCGTTTTGGGCCGTCATCGGCGGGCTGGTGGGCTTTGCCATCACTATTGTGGCCAACCCGATTCTCTACACCCATGGCATCCTCCACCGCTGGCATCCGGGCATGGGCACGGTGGAAACCCTTTTCGCCAACAATTTCGACTTCTACATGTCGTTCGGCATCGGCCTCGGTCTCGCCATCGGGGTCATCGGCCTCTGGCAGGTGGGCAAATCCCTGTACCGGGGTGGGGTCAAGGGCTCGGCCTACAAGGCCCTCTTTTCCACCAACAAGGCCCGGGGCGACATCAACTTCTGGGTGTCCATCGGCATCTACGTCTTTTCCACCCTGTGTTATATCGGCCTGTGCCTGTTCCTGGTACCGCAATTCCCCTGGCTTTTTTTCGTCCTCTACGGCTTTATCTACACCCCGGTCATCTCGTACATCACCGCCCGGATGGAAGGCATCGCCGGCCAGTTCGTGAGCCTGCCGCTGGTGCGCGAAGCGAGCTTCATCGCCGGGGCCAAATTTTTCGGCTATCAGGGCATCGAAATCTGGTACGCCCCCATCCCCATCCACAACTACGGCAAGGCCACCGTGGACTTCCGGGAAATCGAACTGACCGGCACCAGCCTGCGCGGCATCATCAAGGCCGAAATCGTGGTCTTCCCGGTGGTCATGGTGGCGAGCCTGCTCTTTTCCCAGTTCATCTGGCAGCTCGCCCCCCTGCCCTCGGCCAGCTACCCCTACGCCCAGGAACTCTGGCATTTGCAGGCCCTCAACACCCTGCTCATGCAGACCTCGACCCTGGAAGGCAATTCGCTCTTTTTCCAGGCCTTAAACGGCTGGTACGTGAGCGCCGGCCTCGGCCTCGGCCTCGTCACCTATCTGTTCCTCATGATCTTCGGCCTGCCGGTGCTGCTGGTCTACGGTATCGTGCGGGGCTTGGGGCAAAGCGTGCCCCACGGGCTGATTTTGGAAGTCGTCGGGGCGCTGCTCGGCCGCTTCTATTTCCTCAAGCGCTATGGCAAGCGCTGGCGACAATACGCGCCGGTGCTGCTGGCCGGCTTTTCCTGCGGCATGGGTCTGGCCGGCATGTTCGCCATGGGAGCGACGCTTATCCTCAAATCCCTCGGCAAACTGGCCTATTGAGACCGCAACACGATTCACCGATAACGCAGGAACGTGACAGGGCTTCGCCGTTGGCCGCTGGAAGCATCCCGCCACGGCCCTCAGGTCCACAGGCCCGCGCCTCACGGCAACGCTTCGCCCGTCGTGGCCGCCCGTCACGCCGAGAGGGCAGCCGCCTGCCTGGCCTCCTGCATCTGGCCGATAAGCTGATGCAGCACCTGGACCTGCCGGGTCAACTCGCCGACGGCCCGGTCGGACTCCCGCATGGCCTCCGCGGTCTCGGAGGAAATGCGGTTGATGTCCTCGACGCTGCGCTGGATTTCCTCGCTGGCCGAGGACTGCTCCTCGGAGGCGGTAGCAATGGAGCGGACCTGATCGGTGGTCAAATCGACCAGGGAAACGATTTCGCGCAGGCCATCGCCGGCGGTATGGGCCAGCCGGGTGGCCGCCTCGATGCGCGCCACCGTCTCCTCCACGCTCCCGACGTTTTTCCTGGCGGCGTCCTGCATCCCACCAATGGCCACACCAACCTCCTTGGTGGCGGTCATGGTCTTTTCGGCAAGCTTTCTGACCTCGTCGGCCACCACGGCGAAACCGCGCCCGGCCTCGCCGGCCCGGGCCGCCTCGATGGCGGCGTTTAAGGCCAGCAAGTTGGTCTGATCGGCAATGTCGGCGATCACGTTCAAAATCTGCCCGATGGCATCCGTCTGCTTGCCGAGGGCGGCCATGTCATCCCGCATGGCCAGGGACTGCTGCTGCACGCCGCCGATTCCCTCCACCACCTGGGTCACGGCCTGGGCGCCGTCCTGAGCCTTTTGCCTGGCCGTATCCGCCGTGGCGGCCGCCTGGGAGGCATTCTTGGCCACTTCCAGGACCGTCGCCCGCATCTGCTCCATCGCCGAAGCGGTCCCCTCAATCCGTGCCGCCTGTTCCCCGGCTCCCTGGCTCGACTGGGCCGTTTGTCGCGACAGGTCGTCGGAGGCCTCCGTCACAACCGCGACGACCGATTCCAGCTCCTGGGCCGCCCGAAGGATGGCCTGCCGTCCGTTTTCGGCCCGTCGGGCCTCCATGGCGGCCTGCTCAAGGGCCGCCGTGGCCTTTTCCGCCGCCGCAGCCGCCTCCTGAGTCTTCCGCTCGGCATGCCGCATCTTCTCCTTGAGGCCGGCCACCATGCTCTGGAGAGCACGTCCGAGAAGCCCCACTTCGTCGGAACCTTCCACAACAAGCGCGGCATCCAAATTTCCCTCGGTGACCGTTTGGGCGAAACGCACGGTCTTGCCCAGAGGGCCGGTGATGGAACGGATGATGGATGCGGAGAGCACACCGAGAACGAGCAAGGCGGCGACGATGCCCACCGAAGTCATGAAAAGGACCCGGCGGTACAGCGCCCGGGTTTCCTGGTGCGCCTTGCGTTCCACCTCCTGGCCGAAGGCCGAAATCGTCGCCACGATCCCGTCGATGGCCCGCGTGGGTTCGCGGTCGATGCCGGCGACGAGTCGATCGACGTGTTTTCCGGACTGCTCGTCCGCGCCGTCAAACGTCTTCAACGCGCCGAGGTAGCGCTCGAACAACGCGCTATGGGCATCGATGGCCGCATCGACGGGGGCCGTCTCCAAGCCGATATGGTGCATCGTCGTCTTCAACTCCTGCAAGAGACGCAGGACCTCGGCGTGCTCCTTCTCGAACAAGGCAAAATACTTTTGATACTTGGTCTGATCATTGCCGCGAATCAGAATATCCTTCCATTCCTGGACCTGCTTTTTGAACATCACCTGGGCGGAACGGGCTTGATCGACCGCCGAAACGACGCGCGCATATAAAGCCAGCTGCGCGGTTGTCGAGGCATTCAACTTGGCCACATTGTTGACGGCAACGCCGCCGAAGCAGACCAGAAAGGCAAGAGACACCCCGGAAAGGACCAAAAGGCGCTTGTTGATTTTCCATTGACGAAAAAACATAGAAAGTTCCTTCTCGATTTTCCACAGGGAGCAGTATAGGGGAAGCATCCGGGACAAACACGATATTCCCTTTCCCCTTCGTGCCTGCACGTCGGCGCATCCACGCCCTGGGATCACGACATCGGACAGTGCAACAGACCATTTTCGAGAATGGGCAGTTGTAAACAAAAAAGGAACGAATCACAAGAAAAAACCGTTCAATTTTCAAATTTGTCAATTATATTCCCTCAGATACCGAAAGGTCCGTTCCCGGCAACCGTGATGCCACCCCCCAAAGCGGCCGGCTGCGCCCGGACATTTCGGCTTGACGGCGCCGCTAAATACGGCATATCAAGCTGAGTTTCGCGTTGGAATCGAGGCCGTCGGATGGGGGAAGACCGTACGGCTGCCTCTTGACTCGTCCGGGAAACGACTTACCAGGATACCTAAACCCGTCCTGGATCGGGTCGCCCGCGTCCGACGCGCAAGGAGAAATGCATGGCGCGCATTACCGTTGAAGACTGCCTGGCAAAGATCAACAACCGTTTTCTTATCGTACAGATGGCCATCAAACGGGTGCATCAGTACCGCGAAGGGTACGATCCCCTGATCGAATGCAAAAACAAGGAAGTGGTCACCGCCCTGCGGGAGATTGCGGCCGGCGAAGTGCTCCCGGCCGAATCCATCCATGAGGCGGGCGTGGTTCTTCCCGAAAACGATTAGAATATCACAATGCCCCGGGATTATTACGAAGTTCTCGGCGTTGACCGCAACGCCGGCGATGATGAGATCAAGAAGGCCTATCGACAGATGGCCTTCAAATACCATCCGGACCGCAACCCCGACGACCCGGAAGCCGAATCCAAGTTCAAGGAAGCGGCCGAGGCCTACGAGGTGTTGCGCAACCCTGAAACCCGCTCCCGCTATGATCGCTTCGGCCATGAGGGCCTCGGCGGCAACGGCTTCGGCGGCTTCGGCTCCACCGATGACGTGTTCAGCGCCTTTTCCGATATTTTCGGTGAATTCTTCGGCTTCAGCGGCCGCGCCTCCCGCGGGCCCCGCCCCCAGCCCGGCAACGACCTGCGCTATGACCTGAAGGTTCCCTTCCGCGATGCGGCCATGGGCACCGAGGTCACGCTCAAGATTCCGAAAAATATCCCCTGCCACGCCTGCGGCGGCAGCGGCGCCGAATCCGGGAGCGCTCCCGAAACCTGCAAGCATTGCGGCGGGTCGGGACAAGTCATTCAAAGCCAGGGATTTTTCCGGATCGCCGTCTCCTGCCCGATCTGCCACGGCACAGGCAAGGTGGTGGCCCATCCCTGCAAGGAATGTCACGGCCGCGGCGTGACACGGGAAATCCGGGAACTCAAGGTGCGGGTGCCGGCCGGCGTGGACGACGGCAGCCGCTTGCGCCTGCGCGGCGAGGGAGAACTCGGACAAAACGGCGGGCCTCCGGGCGACCTCTACGTCGTCCTGCGGGTGGAGCCGGACAAGGTGTTCGAACGCCAGGGCCAGAATCTCATCCTGCGCGTCGACATCACCTTTCCCCAGGCGGCACTGGGCCACAAGATCGAGGTGCCGACACTGACCGGCAACGAAACCATGGACATCCCCAAGGGCACGCAAAGCGGCGAAATCTTCTCCCTGCGCGGCCTGGGACTGCCCATCCCCGGTTCCAACCGACGCGGCGACCTGCTGATCGAGATCACGGTGGTGACGCCGAAAGGCCTCAGCAAGAGGCAGGAAGAGCTGCTGCGCGAATTCGAAAAGCTCGACGGGGAAAAACCCATCACCAAAGTGAAGGATTTCTTTCGCAAGGCCAAAGAGGCCATGGGGAACTGACATGCAACACGCGGCACGGATACTGCTCCTGACGCTCTGTATGGTGTTTGGTCTGGCGGCTTCGGTCCTGGCCACCCCGGAATCCGATTTCAGGGAAGCCATGACCGCCGCCAGGGCCGGGAACATGGACAAGGCCATCGCAGGCTTCACCAAGGTCATCGAGGCCGGCACCAGCATTGCCGCCAGCGACTTGGCCAACGCCTATAACCTGCGCGGCGTCTGCCACGAGGCGAAAAAGGACCTGCAACAGGCCCTGGCCGACTACACCAAGGCCATCGAGACCGACTCCCACTCGGCTGAGGCCCTGGGCAACCGCGCCATGCTCTATGCAAAAATGGGCGACAAGGAAAAGGCCAAGGCCGATGCCGTGGCGGCTCGGCGCATCGACTACCGGGTCAAAATCCCGGATGTGAATTAGGATTGTCATGAGCGAACTGACGCATATCGACGAACAGGGCCAGACCCGCATGGTGGATGTGGGCAACAAAAACAAGACCAAGCGCCTGGCCATCGCCGGCGCCACGGTACAGCTGTCCCAGAAGACCATGCAACTGCTCGCCACCGCCGCCCTGCCCAAGGGCGATGCACTGACCACCGCCAAGATCGCCGGCATTCTGGCGGCCAAGCGCACGGCCGAACTGGTTCCCCTGTGCCATCCGCTGCCGCTGACCTTCGCCGATGTGCGCTTTACCGTGGACGAGGCGGCCGCCCGCGTCCACATCGAAGCCGAAGCCTCCACCACCTTCGAGACCGGCGTGGAAATGGAAGCGCTGACGGCCGCTTCCGTGGCGGCACTGACGATTTACGATATGTGCAAGGCCGTGCAGAAGGATATCGTCCTGGGGGAAATCCGACTGCTGTACAAGTCCGGCGGCAAATCCGGCACCTATGTCTCGCCGGAATGGCCCAAGGACAGGCCCTATCCGGCCTCCTAGAAGAGGCAGCGCACCATTCCTGATGACAGGCCCGGCCGGGACATCCCGCCGGGCTTTTTTTATGAGGAAAGGGGCAGGTCGAGCTGCTTGGGACGCCGTTTGTCGGCGATCAGGCGTTTGAGGCGTTTCGGGGAAACGCCCACCCGGTACGGCCAGACCGGACAGACCGCGCTTTCCGTGCAATGGCGGATCGCATCCCGATCCCCCACCGTGCAGCGCAGGCAAAACCGACGGATCACCCGCACCACCCTGACCTCGAAGCCCTCGGGGATTTCCTTCAGCCGTAGCGGATAAAACGGACACGCCTTGTCGACGCACGTCGCCACCAGACTGCGCTGCCCACCCATGCAGGCGGTCAGACAATATTTCCGTACGGCATCGAGTGGGGAACAAATCTTCGGGGCGCCACCTTGTCGCATGGGGACCTCACGCAGGAATGAACGGCGTGTACGCCGCCCGTCGGTTGGCCTTCCATAGACCGGGCCAGCACCCATGGCAACCGGCAAGTGCCTTTTCCCGCCGATTTCTCCGCCCGGACGGCGCAGACACCGCAGCCTGCCCGCAAGACCAGGCGGCTTTCTCGGCCGTGCCGCGTACGGCGTGGCAAATCACGCGAAACGGCTGCGCTGCCGCATGTATTATCACGTTATTTAGTGCTTACGTGATTGTTATATAAAGAATTTACAAGGGATGACCATCCGTGTATCACCCTGTCCCGTAGACAAAGTATATGGCCGTGCGCCAGACACAGGCGCAGGTGGCCGTACGTATCCGTTCTCCGGCAGACTGTGGACAAACAACCTGTGTTGCGCAACGTGGCTACAAAGGACGCCCTGCGTGACCAACCCGGCACACGTATGTCGCAACACCCCGCACCGTTTCGTTTTATCCGCGTCGGCGGGCTTCGTAGCATTCTCGTCACCCTGGTGCTGATGGCCATTCTCCCGGCGCTGGGGCTGGCCCTGTACCACGGCCTTTCCCAATTGCAGCAGGCCAGGGAAAAAGCCAAAAGCGAAGCAGTCAACCGCGCCCTGGTCCTGGCGGGCGTGCAACGGGAAATCGCCCACTCGGCCCGGCAGATCATCGGGACCCTCGCCGCCACGACAGTGGTCCGCGTCATCGACCCCCAGGGCTGCACCCAACTGTTCTCGGAGCTGCTCGAACAATCCGGCGGCGGCGTGGCCAACATCCTGGCCGTCTCCGCCATGGGCGACCGTATCGCGGAAGCCGTTCCCGACGCCGGAGACTTCTCCCCCCCCGACCACAACCCGCTCGGGCAAGCCAACTACGCCAACCGCACATGGTTCAAGGAAGTCACCAATACGGGAAAATTCTACGCCGGCCATTTCCTCCTGACACCGCAGGGCAAACCCCTCATGGTCATCGCTTGTCCGGCCCGAAGCTGGGACGGCAGCGTCAAGGCCGTGGTCGCGGCCTGCCTGACCCTGGACGCCCTCATCCACCGCATCAAGGACGTCCCGCCGCCGCCCGGCAGTCTGGTGGGCGTCGTCTCCGCCTCGGGCAAACAGCTCTTTTGTCTGCCCGATCCCTGCAACCGCGTCGGCCAGGACATCGCTTCGTGCCCGTTGGGCCGGCTCGTCATCAAGCACCAATCCGGCAACGCCGAGGTGACGGACAACGACGGGATTCCCCGGCTCGTCGGCTTTGCCCCGCTGCTCCCCAAACTGCTGCCCGATTCGCCGGTCCTCTACGTCGGCATCCCCTTGTCCGAAGCCTATGCCGAGGCCCAGGCCATGTTGCGGGCCCAGATCCTCTGGCTCATCCTGGTCGGCGTCATCGGCCTCGGCGCGGCCTGGGCCATGGGTTCACACCTGCTCATCCGCCCCATCACCGCCCTGATGGAGGCGTCCGAAGCCATCGGCCGCGGCGAATCCTCCACCCGATTGACCGAATCCCCGCGGGTGTCGGAGCTCAAACGCCTGGGCAAGGCCTTCAACACCATGGCCGATGAGCTGGAAGAGCGCGAGCGGGGATTGGTCCGGCTGACCGATGACCTGCGCAACTCCAATCGGGATCTGGAACAATTCGCCTACATCGCCTCCCACGACCTGCAGGAGCCGTTGCGCAAGGTCATCAGCTTCGCCGATCTTCTGACCAAGCGCTATGCCGGCCAGCTCGACGAAACCGGCCAGCGCTACATCCACTACATGGTGGACGGCGCCCGGCGCATGAGCCAGCTCATCACCCATCTGCTCGCCTATTCCCGCATCGGTACCCGCGGCAAGATGTTCGAGCCCATGGCGCTGGGCGAGGCCCTGGACATCGCCCTGGACAATCTGCAGCTCACCCTGGAGCAAACCGGCGCCGTCGTGCACCGGCCGGAAAGCCTGCCCACCGTGACGGCCGATATCGCCCAGATCGGCCAGCTCTTCCAGAATCTCATCGGCAACGCACTCAAGTACCGCAACGAAGAGGTCGCGCCCGAAGTGACGATTTCGGCCAAGCGGCTCGACGACGCCTGGGAAATCGCCGTGGCCGACAACGGCATCGGCATCGCCCCGCAGCACTTCGACCGGGTATTCCGCATGTTCCAACGGCTGCATACGGCCAAGGAGCATCCGGGCTCGGGCATCGGCCTGTCCTTTTGCAAACGGATCATCGAACGCCACGGCGGTCGCATCTGGGTGGAATCCGAGGAAGGAAAGGGTTCCACATTCTTTTTCACCTTGCCTGACCGAAAAGAAGAGGAAACGGACGAATGAACGCCTGCCCCGTGCGTGTGTTGCTTATGGAAGACGATCCCGGCGACGTGGAGCTCATTCAGGAAGCGCTGCGCGACGCCAAAATCGCACTCGATATCAGCCATGTTCCGAATGGCGAGGAGGGAATGCGCTATCTGCGCCGTGAGGGTGACTACACCCTGGCCAAGCGACCGGACTTCATCCTGCTTGACCTCAACATGCCCCTTATGGACGGCCGGGAAGTGCTGGAGGCCATCAAAAACGACAAGGGGCTACGCACCATCCCTGTGGTCGTTCTGACCACCTCCGACGCGGAAAAGGACATTCTGGCCAGTTATGACTTGGGCGCCAACTGCTATCTCAAGAAACCCCTCGGCCTCGACGATTTTCTGGAAGTGGTGCGCAGCGTCGAGAATTTTTGGCTGACCCTGGTCAAGCTGCCGCCTCGCGACGTGTAGACGGGAGGCATCATGGGCATACGCATCGTTTTAATCGAGGATGATTATGGAGACGCGGAACTGGTCAACGCCTATCTCGAGGATGAGCCGGATCAGGAATTCTCCCTGATCCATGCGCCCCTGCTCGAAGAGGGGGTGGCCGCCCTCAACGACGGTGGCGCGGATGTCGTCCTGCTCGATCTGAACCTCCCCGATTCCACCGGGCTGTCCACCTTCACGAGCTTGCACGCCCGCTTCCCCGATATCCCCATCATCGTGCTCTCCGGCCTGGACGACCGGGAAATTTCCATCATGGCCGTGCGCGAAGGAGCCCAGGACTTCATCCTGAAGGGCGTCTTTGACGGCGGTCTGCTCTTTCGCGCCATCCACCACGCCATCGAGCGGCATCAATTATACCGCAACCTGGTCGGCGCCGCCCTTTCCGACGAGCTGACCGGCCTTTTCAACCGGCGCGGTTTCATGACCCTGGCCGGTCAATTGTTCAAATCCGCCCAGCGGCTGCATCAGGGCGCCTTCCTCCTCTACGCCGACCTGGACGGCATGAAGGGCGTCAACGACGTACTCGGCCACAGGGAGGGCGATCGGATGCTGCGCGATACGGCGGAGGTGCTGCGCGAGACCTTCCGCGACGCCGACGTGCTGGCTCGACTCGGCGGGGATGAATTCGCCGTGTTCGGCCTTCAGGAGGAACAGACCGCCGCCGACACGCCCAAGGAACGCCTTCTCGAACAGGTGAGCACCTTCAACGCCGCCGGCAAACGTCCCTATTCCCTGTCCCTCAGCATCGGACTGGCCTGTCTGGAAAAGGACAAGCAGCAGGGACTCGACGAGCTGATCGTTTCGGCCGACGCCCGGATGTATGAGATCAAACGCAGTCGCCCCAATCATCGGGGAGACCCTTCGGCGTTGGTGGACCGGCCTTCCGCCGGGGCATCATCTTCCACGGAGCATCTTCACACGGAGGTGCCAAACCCTGTCCGATCCGGTTTTTCTGGTCCGCTGCGCATTGCCTGACAGGCCTCCGGCAAGGCTGTTCCGCCTTGCCACGGTCCGATGCCGCGTCAGGCAGACGTGACGTCGGACGCCGTCCCGGCATTCGGGAAATGGCGCTTCGCACTGCCGCATGACGCGCCCGGGAGCCAAGAACGCCATAGTCGAAAGCACTTCCCGGTCGCCAAGGAGTCGTACCATGTCCGTCTTGCATCTTCGCCGTGCGCTTCCCCTTGTTCTGATGCTGCTTCTCGCCGTCCCCTGCCGGCCGGCCCTGGCCGACGGGACCGACATCGTCGTTTCTGCGGCGGCCAGCCTGACCGGGGCCATGACCGCCGTCAAAAAGGCCTTCGAGGCCAAACACCCCGGGCAACAGGTCTATGTCAATTTCGCGGCATCCGGCCGTCTGCTCCAACAAATCGAGGCCGGCGCGCCGGTGGACGTTTTCACCCCGGCCGATCAGGAAACCATGGACCGGGCCCAGGAACATAAACTTATCGACCCCGACACACGGGTCAACTTCACGGCCAACGACCTGCTCCTGGTGGTGCCGAACAACTGCACCGACATTAGTTGTCCCAAGGATCTGGCCAATCCCAAGGTCGGCAAGGTGGCGCTCGGCGAACCCGATGCCGTGCCGGCCGGCAGCTACACCAAACAGGCCCTCATCACCCTCGGCCTGTGGGACGCCTTGTCCCCCAAAATGGTCTATGGCCTGTCGGTGAAACAGGCCCTCGATTACGTGGCCCTAGGCGAAGTGGACGCGGCCTTCATCTATGCCACGGATGCCCTGCTGGCCAAACAACGCGTTCGAGAAATCATGAACATGTCCGGCCACAAGCGCATCGTCTACCCCGCCGCCGTGGTCAGTGCCTCCAGCCAAAAGGACAGGGCCAAGGAGTTCATCGCCTTCCTGACCGGCAACGAGGGACAGACCATTCTGACCCAATTCGGCTTCAAAAAACCCGGCCAGGTCACCGGGACGAAGTAGCCACCGCCAAACGAGAACGGGCGGGACCGGCCGCATGCGACCGGTTCCGCCCGAAAGGAACATACCGCGCGGACGTTCCGACTACCAATCCTGGTCCGCGGGCTTTTTTTCCTGCTGGGATTTGATGATCCGCAAGGCAATGTAGACAGCGACAAAACCAAGGAGCACAATAAGACCAGAAAAATCGAAACGCATGTCCAGCCTCCTTCGTTGCGGACGCTTCCTTCAACCCTGTGCTACGTGTGTTGCCTGCCTATGTCCAGTTATCGTCGCCCTATGACCGCCAGGAGACCACGCGGCCGCGCCACGTTGCTCCTCGGCATCGTCCTGCTGTTCCTTTCCCCCGTCGCCCTTCCGGCCGGCGTCATCCGCATTGAGGGCAACACCTACCGCCTCAATAACGAGCAACCGGTCAGCGGTATGTGGGACATTGCCGAAAAGCTGGCCTACACCAAGGATGTCGCCATCGTCGTGGCGGCGCCCGATGCCGCGCCGACCGAAGTGCAGTCGCTGCTGGAACTCCTGGGCACCCTCAAGGTGCCTACCCTCCTGACCAAGAAGGCCGACTACGACCAGTTCGTCAAGCGAGGCATACTGCGGCCTGCGGCCGCGCCTTGACACCAGGGCGTCGCCCCGGCTAGGGCCTTATCCGACCTGGGTGCCCCATGGGCTTAAACGGGAATCCCGTGCAAATCGGGAGCGGTCCCGCCGCCGTCAGTTCCATCCAAGCCAGCCCCTCGCGCGCCACTGGGAGTCTCTCCCGGGAAGGCCAGGGTTGGTGGAACGAGCCGGAAGACCTGCCCGGGTCACGGCGCGTCCGCCGGCAACGAGGGCTTTTGCCGGACGGACCTCGGGAATGGTGGCCGCAGGCCGGCCTTGCCGCCGTCCGGCAGCTCCGTTCCTCCCTTCAAGAGCCCTCCATGCCCGTGGAGGAAACATGCTTCGCTTTGCCAGGGGACTGTTGTCCCTGTGTCTGACGGTCGCTATGGCCGCGCCGGCCATGGCCGCGCATCACGCCGCCAAGGAACCGAAACGCGCCATTGTCGTGGCCGCCTTCGGCACCACCGTGCCCGAAGCGACCCCAGCCATCACCAAAATGGTGGAACGGGTGAAGGCCGCCTACCCCGGCGTCCCGGTCAGTCTGTGCTATACGGCATCCATGATCCGGGCCAAACTGGCCAAGCAGGGCACGAAGATCCCCTCCCTGGCCGAGGCCCTGGCCGCCCTGCCCGATCAAGGGGTCACCGACGTGGCCGTCATGTCCCTCCAGACCATCCCGGGGCATGAATACAACGACCTGCTGCGCACGGCGGCCGCCTTCTCGGGCCTGCCCAAGGGGCTCCATCACGTCGCCGTCAGCGCCCCTCTGCTGTTCGCGCCGCAGGACTTCCCCACAGCGGCCAAGGCATTGTTGGCCAGTGCGCCCAAGGATCGCCAGCCGACCGACGCCCTGGTCTTCGTGGGCCACGGCACGGATCATCCGGCCAACATGGCCTATCCGGCCCTGCAATATACCCTCTGGCAGCTCGACCCGAACGCCTTCGTGACCACCGTGGAGGGGACACCGAGCTTTGCCGATGTGGTGGCGGCATTGCACAAGCGCGGGTTCAAAAAGGCTTGGCTTGTGCCGATGTTCGCCGTGGCCGGCGACCATGCCCATAACGACATGGCCGGCAAGGGCAAGGATTCCCTGGCCTCGGCGCTGGCCGCCGCCGGCATTGCCGCCACGCCGGTGTTTTCCGGCAACGGCGAACGCGATGCCGTGGCCGCCATCTGGATGGATCACCTGAAAACCGTCGTCGACGCCCTGCCCAAGGCCCAATGATCCGCATCCGAACGCGCGCCGGGCTTGTTGCGGCCGCTCTTCCCCTGGCCCTGGCCGGGCTGGCCTCCATCGCGGTCGCCTGCCTGGCCGGGGCCTATCCGAGCCCGCCGGGAGACGTCGCCCGTATCCTCGGCCGGGCCGTCGGTCTGCCCCTGCCGGGCGTGGCCGACCCGACGCTTCCCGCCGTGGTGCTCGATCTGCGGCTGTGGCGGGCCGTCCTGGCCTATGGCGTGGGCGCAGCCCTGGCCGTGGCCGGCGGCGTCTTCCAGGGCGTGCTGCGCAATCCCCTGGCCGACCCCTTCACCTTGGGGGTATCCGGCGGGGCGGCCTTCGGCGCCGCCATCTCCCTGACCTTCGGCTTGGCCGCCACCGGACGATATTTCGCCACGCCGCTGTGCGCCCTGGCCGGGGGCGGAGCCGCGCTGGCCGCCGTGCTGACCCTGTCGCGCCTGGGCGGCGGGTTGCGCCGGGAAACCGTCGTCCTGGCCGGCATCGTCACGGCCACCTTCCTCTCGGCCCTGCTGTCCCTGGTCAAGGCCATGAACGAAGAATCCCTGGCCGGCATCGTGTTTTGGATCATGGGCGGCTTCCAAGGCCGGGGCATGGCCGAGCTGATGCTGTTCCTGCCCTGCTTTCTCGTCGGCGTGCTGCTCATCCGGATCTACCTCCGGGAGCTCGACATTCTGCTGTTGGGCGAAACCCAGGCCCGCCAGCTCGGGGTGGCCACCGGCCGGGCCAGGCTGTGCCTGCTCGCCGGGGCCAGTCTGCTGACCGCCGGGGCCGTGGCCGTCTCCGGCGTCATCGGCTTTCTCGGCCTGGTGGCGCCCCACGCCTGCCGCCGGCTCTATGGAGCCGAGCACGGGCCGCTGCTCGTGCAGTCCGGCCTGTGCGGCGGAGCGCTGCTCGTCCTGTCCGATGTGGCGGCCCGCACCCTGCTGCCGGGCGGCGCCGAACTGCCGGTCGGCGTGGTGACGGCCCTGTTCGGCGGACCGTTCTTCTGCTTTCTGCTGCTGTCGCGTCCGGAAAGGATCGGGGCATGATCGTCTGCCAAGGACTCCGGGCCGGCTATGGCGGCCACGACATTCTGGACGGCATCGACCTGACCGTGGCCGACGGCGAAATGGTCGGCCTGCTCGGCCCGAACGGCGCCGGCAAGACCACGTTGTTGCTGACCCTGACCGGGGCCCTGCCCCCAACGGCCGGCCGGGTCCTGATCGGCGGCCGGGACATCGCCGAAATCCCCGTCCGGCAGCGAGCCCAGGGGGCGGCCGCCGTGGCCCAACGCATCGCGCTGGTGCCGGAGCTGACGGTGCGCGCCTTCGTCCTCATGGGACGCTACCCCTATCTGTCGTTTCTCGGCAGCTACGGTCCCGAGGACACGGCCATCGCCGAGACGGCCATGGCCGAAACCGGCGTGGCCCGGCTGGCCGAACGCTCCTGCGGAGCGCTTTCCGGCGGCGAATTCCAACGGGTCTGCATTGCCCGGGCCCTGGCCCAGACCACGGACGTCCTCATCCTGGACGAGGCCTCGGCCAACCTGGACATGGCCCGCAAGGTGGAGCTGCACGACTTGCTGGCCGCCCGCAACGCCACCGGCACGACGGTCATCGCCGCCCTGCACGACCTCAATCTGGCCGCGCTCACCTGCCGGCGGCTTATCTTCCTCAAAAACGGCCGCATCGAGGCTGACGGCCCCGTGGAAGCGGTCTTTACCCAAGCCATACTCTCGAGGATCTATGAAACCGACATTCTGGTGCTTCCCCACCCGCGGACCGGCGCGCCCCAGGCTCTGGCCGTGCCTGGTGGCTGCCCTGCTCCTGTGTCTGCCCCAAGCGGGCCAAGCCCGCGTCAGCATCGTTGACGATCTGGGCCGCCACGTGGAGCTGGCCGCGCCGGCCACGCGCCTGGTGGCCCTCTACGGTGGCATGAACGAAATCCTGGCCGGTCTCGGCCTGACGGACCGGATCGTCGCCCGCACCGAGGCCGATCACGAACCGCCGGTCATCGAAAACCTCCCGGTCATCGGCACCCACATGCGGCCGAACCTGGAACGGGTCCTGGCCGTGCACCCCGACCTAATCCTCCAGCTCGCCGGCCGGGATGCCTCCCTCCAGGCGGTGGATCAGCTGGCCGCACTGGGCATTCCGGTGGCGGTCTTCGCCATTCATGATTTCCCGTCGCTCTTCGCCGCCATCACCCGCATCGGCCAGCTCACCGGGCAACCCGGGGCGGCCCGAACGCTTATCGCCGGACTGCAAAAACGGCTCGATGCCGTGGCTGCCGTCGTCGCCAAACGGCCCGGTCCCCAGCCGACCGTCCTTTTCGAGGTCCGCTCGGGGAATCTGCTGGCTGCCGGCCGCAGTTCCATCGTCACTGCCATCATCGACGCGGCAGGCGGTCAAAACGCCGTGCGCCAAGACAAAAAGCTCGTTCGCCTGACCGACGAGGCGCTCCTTCGCCTGGCCCCGGCGGTCTGCCTCACCCAGCGCGGCCCCATGAACCCCGAGGCACGCCCCATGGACGAACGCCAGGAATACGCCGGGCTGCCTTGCGTCAAGGACAAACGGACCTTCGTGGTGGATGAAGCCCTCTTCTCCCGGCCCGGACCGCGAAGCGTCACGGCCGTGGAAACGCTCGCCCGGTGGCTTGCCCCGGTTAACGCCACGGGAGCCACGCAATGAACGGCATCGGAACGCTTTACGGCATCGGCGTCGGCCCCGGCGACCCGGAGCTCCTCACCTTGAAGGCCGCCCGAGTGCTCAAGACGGTGGCGGTCGTCTTCGCCGCCTCTTCCAGCAAGAACGACCACTCCATCGCCCAGGCCATCGTCGCCCCGCATCTGCGCCCCGGTGCGGCCATCACCCGGCTGCCCTTTCCCATGACCCGGGACCGGGCAGCCTTGGACGCGGCCTGGCAGGCCAATGCCGCCGCCATGGCCGATGTCCTGGCCGCCGGTCGGGATGCGGCCTTCATCACCCTGGGCGATCCGCTCCTCTACAGCACCTTCGGCTATATCCTGCCGCTCCTTCGGTCGCGCATGCCGGACCTCCGGATCGGCATCATCCCGGGAATCACCTCGTTTCAGGCGGCAGCCGCCCGCACCGAGACCCCCCTGGCCGAGGCCGGCGAAAATCTGCTGGTGGCTTCGGGCGTGGACCGGCCCGACCGGTTGGAACGGGCGCTGGCCGCGGCCGACAACGCCGTCATCCTCAAGACCTATCGGCGATTTCCCGAATTGCGGCAGCTGCTTGTGACCCTGGATTTGGCCCGAGGAACGACCTTCGTGACGCGGTTGGGACTGCCCGGCGAAGCGGTGGAACGCGACCTGGAGCGAGCCCCCGAGGCGCCACCCTACCTGTCGCTGTGTCTCGTCAAACGTCCCAAGGAATAAGGAAGGGGAAACGCGAACCGGTCAGACGGCCTCGGAATCCGCGGCCAAGGAGGCCCCGATGTCCCGCCGGTCGGCCTCGGCCAGCTTCTGGCAACGCAGATTGCGTAGCTTGGCTCCGGACTCCGGACCCCGCATGCGCTGCCGGCCCGGAAGATGGACGGACAGGATGCACTTGAGGTCGCGCCGCACCAGCGGCGAAATATCCGCGCCGCTGTCGGCCTGCACCGTCAGGCACAGGGCTTCGGCCAACTCGTGCTTGTGGAGCCAGGTCAGCATGTCCACCCGGGTGCCGGCCCGCAGTTCGGCATAGCCCACCGCCTTCATGTGCAGGGCCGCCGCGGCTACTCCGGCCTCCCGCACCCGGTTGGGGAGCTTGAGACGCCGGCCCAGGGATTCGGCCACCCCGGCCCCGACGTCATCGTGCCCGTGGTGGTGCGGCCACTGGTCCTCGGGCGTCAACGCCTTGCCAAGGTCGTGGCAGACGCCCATCCAGCCGGCCAGAGGCTGGCCGGCCAGGGCATCGGCCATATCGCACAAATGGTCGAAGACGCTGCCCATGTGGTAGGGCTCGGGGCCGGCCGGCACGCCCAGGCAGGCCTCGATTTCCGGTAGCCAAGGCAAAAGGCAGTTCGTTTCGGCCAGCAGGCGGAAAAACCGCGACGGCTTGGCCGCGTCGAGGGCCTTCCGCACCTCCTGGGCCACTCGTTCGGCGAAAACATCGGACAGGACGCCGCTTTTGGCCACGGCCCGCATCTGGACCAGCAATTCCTCGTGGGGCGTAAAGTCCGGCAACACGGCCGCGAACCGGGCCGCCCGGTAGACCCGGAGCGGATCGTCGAACATGGACATCTCGCCGCAGGGCCGCAAAATCCGATTTTTCAGGTCGGACAGGGCCAGGGGATGAAATTGCAACCGACCGGCGATTTGGTGGGAATCGCCCATGGCCATGGCATTGATGGTCAGGTCCCGGGCCAGCAGGTCATCGGCCAACGTCTCGCCGCGCGGCCAAGCATATTGGGCAAGCCCCAGCATAAAGACAGGAAAAGTCTTGCCGACCCGCCGGGCTCTTCTGTATCGTTTCAAGAACGCTTCCGGAGTGGCGTCGACAATAAGGTAATCCTGATCCACGACCGGGCGGCCCAAAAGGAGATCGCGGACCGCGCCGCCAACGAGATAACGTTTCATGTATAACTCCGGCCACGATATTGGCCCAAATGCCTTGAAAAATCCAGGGGAATCCCTGGTGCAAGCGACGCCGCCCTTTTCCCGGGGCGGCGTCTGGCTCTATGGCGGCGGTCCGGCCGCCCTGGCCGCACCGCTGTCGCCGGCGACGCTTAACGCGCAACATCCGTTGTGGGCTGCCGATGTGGCCCGGCTGGAGCCCTGGCGCGAAGTCACCCTCGACGCGACGGCCGGCCCGGCCGCCGGGACCTGGTATGTCGCCTCCGACGAACGCCTGGCCGCGCTGCCGGCCATTCTCGTGGTCGGCGCCTGCACCTCGAGTCTGGACGTGGGCTGGCGTCTGGCCGAAGCGGACCTGCTGCCGCCATTCGCCTCGGTGCTGGCGGTCACCCAACGTAGCGGCCGGGGGCAATTGCGACGGGAGTGGTCCTCCCCTGCCGGAAATCTCTATGCCGCCTGGGTCTGGCCGGCCGGCGGAGACGAACAGCTTGCGTCCATGGCCCCGGTGCTGGTGGGCTATTGCCTGGCCGAGGGACTGGAGGCCCAGGGCTTTCCCGCCCGCATCAAATGGCCCAACGATCTGCTGCTTTCGGGCTGCAAGGTCGGCGGCATCCTGCTCGAAGAGCGTAGCGGCCACCTGTTGGCCGGCATCGGCATCAATTGCGCCAGCGCCCCGGAAGCGGCCCGTCTCCGCCGTGATCACGCGACACCGGCCATTGCCCTCTCCGCCGCAGGCGCCCTTCCCGGCGCGCTGACGGTGTGGGCCGGTCTTGTGCAGTCCGGGCAAACCTGTTATCGGCAGTCTGTTACGCTTTCGGACTCTGGAGAGCGTTCCCGATTGATCACGCGACGCATGGCGTGGCTCGGCCGGGAGGTACTCGTCCGCGAGGCCGAATCGTCGGAATTTCGGGCGCGAATTGTTGGCTTGGCCGAGGACGGGGGGCTTTGGCTACGTCGGACCGATCCGGGCCCTCTACAGGAACTGACGCTTCATTGCGGGAGCATATCCCTCCTCTGATACCGGCCCCCGCCGGAGTATCACACAAGACAGCGATCGATCGTCCCCCGGGATAGAGGATAGCATGATTGCCAAGACGTTTTCCGAAGTACTTTCCGAGGTCGAAGGAAAGAAAATTCTTGTCGCCAACCGCGGCATTTCCGCCAGGCGGGTCCTGCGCTCCATCCGCGAGCGCCTGCGGGCCATCCCCGTCCTGACCGTCACCGACGTCGATATGACATCCCCGGCCACGGCCGGTGCCCATGAGCTCATCACCTTGGGCCCCGACCCCAGATCCTATCTGGATATCGACACCATCATCAAAAAAGCCAAAGCCCGCGACATCGTCGCCATCCACCCCGGCTGGGGCTTCGCCTCGGAAGATTCGGAATTTCCTCGCAAATGCGCCGAAGCCGGCGTCATTTTCATCGGCTCCTCGGCCGATGCCATGCAAAGCCTCGGCAACAAGGTCGAGGTGCGCCGCCTGGCCGCCAATCTCGGCATCCCGGTGGTGCCCGGCTCCATGGGGTCGGTCTCCATCCCCGAGGCCCGGCAGATTGCCAAGAGCATCGGCTTCCCCATCATGCTCAAGGCCGAAGGCGGCGGCGGCGGCCGGGGCATCTACGAAGTCTACACCGAGGCCCAGCTGGAAACCGCCTTTTCCAAAGCGTCGGCCATGGCCCAGGCCTCGTTCGGCAACCACCGCCTGTTCGTGGAAAAACTGCTCACCTCGGTGCGCCACATCGAAATCCAGGTGGCCGCCGACATGTTCGGCAACGTGTTCGCCTTCGACGAACGCGACTGCTCGGTCCAGCGCAACCACCAGAAGCTCATCGAAATCACGCCGACGCCGTGGCGGGGCATGACCGACGAGCTGCGCCAGCGCCTCAAGGACTACGCCGAACGGCTGGTGCGTGAGACCGGCTACTATTCCCTGGCCACAGTGGAATTTCTGGTGGACAGCGAAGGCGAGCCCTACCTGATCGAGGTCAACACCCGGTTGCAGGTGGAGCACGGCATCACGGAATGCCGGTACGGCGTGGACCTCGTGGAAGAGCAGATCAACATCGCCTTCGGCGGCAAGCTGCGGTTCAACTGCGCCGACACCCGGCCGTTGCTCCACGCCATGCAACTGCGCATCAACTGCGAGGACCCCAAGCAGAACTTCGCGCCGAACGCCGGACTCATCACCCGCTACCTGTCCCCGGGCGGCCAGGGCATCCGGCTGGATTCCTGCCTGACCGCCGGCTACGAATATCCGACCCAATACGACTCGGCCGGCGCGCTGCTCATCTCCTACGGCCGCGACTGGCCCAAGGTCATCTCGGTCATGGAACGGGCCCTGCGCGAGTACATCATCGGCGGGCTCAAAACCACCATTCCGTTCCACCGTCAGATCCTGCGCGACCCGCATTTCCTCAAGGGCGAATTCAGCACCAACTTCATCGCCCAGAATCCGTACCTGCTCAACTATCTGGACGAGGAACCCGAGGCCATGCGCCTGTCCTGGCTGGTGGCCGACATTTCGGCCCGGGGCTACAACCCCTATGTCCAGCTCGGCAAATACCGGGGCCGCGAGGACTACCGACTCGGCCGCTTCCACCCCTACATGCCCGACGCGGACCTCAAGAAGTACCAGAGCCCCTATCCGCGTGGCGACCGGAAGGGCATCCTCGACGTGGTGCGCGATTCGGGCAAGGTCCACTTCGTGGACACCACCACCCGCGACATCACCCAGGCCAACAGCGGCAACCGCTTCCGTCTGGCCGAGGACGCGCTGATCGGACCCTACCTGGACAACTGCGGCTTCTTCTCCCTGGAAAACGGCGGCGGCGCCCACTTCCACGTGGCCATGCTGGCCAACATGACCTACCCCTTCAGCGAAGCGGCCGAATGGAACCGGTTCGCGCCGAAGACCTTAAAGCAGCTGCTCATCCGCTCCACCAACGTACTTGGCTACAAGCCGCAACCCCGCAACCTGATGCGGCTTACCGGCGAAATGATCTGCGAGCACTACGACGTAGTGCGCTGCTTCGATTTCTTAAACCATATCGACAACATGTACCCCTTTGCCGAAGTGGCCCTCAATACGCCGGGGGTCATCTTCGAGCCGTCCATCTCCCTGTCCTGGGCCAAGGGCTTCGACGTGCCCCATTATATGGGCGTGCTCGATGCCATCATCGACCAGGCGGCCAAAGCCGGCGGCATGACCCGCAAGGAAGCGGAGAAAAACATCATTCTGGCCATGAAGGACATGGCCGGCGTGTGCCCGCCCCGCTTCATCCGCCAGCTTGTGACGGCCATCCGCAAGGCCTACCCGGACCTGGTGCTCGACTACCACCGCCACTACACCGACGGTTTGTTCGTGCCGGCGGTGGGCGCGGCGGCCGAGGCCGGCTGCCATATCGTGGATACGGGGCTCGGGGCCAGCGTGCGCTGGTACGGCCAGGGCGAAGTGCTCTCCACGGCCGCCTACATCCAGGACGACCTGGGCGTTCCCGTCTCCCTGACCGAAGAGAACAAGGACATGATCCGCACCACGAACTTCGTGCTCAAGCAGATCATGCCCTACTATGACCGCTACACCGCACCGTACTTCCAGGGCATCGACTACGACGTGGTGCGCCACGGCATGCCCGGCGGCGCCACCTCCTCGTCCCAAGCCGGCGCCATGCGGCAGGGCTACATCCATCTGCTTCCCTACATGCTCAAGTTCCTGGAGGGCACGCGGAAAATCGTGCGCTACCACGACGTGACGCCGGGATCGCAGATCACCTGGAACACCGCCTTCCTGGCCGTCACCTCGGCCTACAAGGCCGGCGGCGAACGGGCGGTCAAGGACATGCTCGAGGTCCTGGAAGCCGTGGGCAACACCCCGGAGGACCAGTTGACCCAGGCGGTCAAGCAGGACCGTCTGCTCCTCTACGCCAACTGCAACGACGCCTTCCGCGACCTGCTCCTCGGCAAGTTCGGCCGGCTGCCCTTGGGCTTCCCGCCGGACTGGGTCTACGAAAGCGCCTTCGGTCCCGAGTACAAAAACGCCATCGCCTCGCGGACCGAGGATTCGCCCCTGGATTCCCTGGGGGACGCCGATTTCGAGGGCGAAAAGGCCGCTCTGACCAAGCAGCTCGGCCGCAAGCCCACCGACGAGGAATTCGTGCTCTACTTGAACCATCCGGGCGATGCGCTCAAGACCATGGAATTCCGCAAAAAGTTCGGCGATCCCAACCGGCTGCCCCTGGACGTCTGGTTTGAAGGCCTGGAGCCCGGCGAAGAGCTGTTGTTCTCCGACAGCCTGGGCAAGCCGCACCACCTCTCGATCCTGGACATCTCCCGCCCTGATACCTCGGGAATTTCCACGGTGCGCTACGCCTTGGATTCGGAGATCTTGAGCTACCAGATTCAGGTGTCCGCGCCCCAGGGCGGCGCCGCCCCCAAGGTGGAAATGGCCGACCCCAACAATCCGTACCATGTCGGCGCGCCGGTCTCGGGCGATATGTGGGTCATGCAGGTCAGCCCCAACGACTTCGTCAAGGCGGGCGAGGAGCTGTTCAATATTTCCGTCATGAAGCAAGAGAAATCGGTGGCGGCACCCATGGATGCCATCGTCAAGCGCGTCCTCAAAAGCGCCGACTACGCCAACGACCGGAAGATGACACCCGTGAAAGAGGGCGAACTCCTGGTCGAGCTGGCGCCGGTCACCAGGGATTGCCCGAACTGCCACCAACCGGTATCAGAGGACAATTACAAATATTGCCCGCATTGCGGACAACCGATGTAAGTTTCATCACGAACGTGTTACCGCTGGGCGACCCACTGCCCGGCCCATCGAGCCCGGAAGAGAGAAGGAGGGGAGAATGGCCAAGACCCAATCCAGCGGGAAGCCGCGCCAGGACGACGCAACGTCCGCCAAAGCACCGGCAGCCGCGGACGATAAGACGAAGCAGCTTATTTTAACGGGAGCTGACATCGTCGCCATCGGTGCAGAGGCGGAAATTCTCGTCGGGGGTAAAAACTACAACACGGCGCTTATCAGTCAGATATCGGGCATCCGGGCTCCCCAGTTCCGGGCCGTATCCTCCCTGGCCTTTCACCGCGTGCTCGATGAGACCAAGGTCAATGCTGCACTGATCCGTGAAGTGGTGGATGAGGGCTATCGCGGGGTCAACTGGAATGGCGAAGATGTCAACAGCGACCCCGACTTCGTCAAGAACCTCGTGCGCAAACTGGCGGATGAAGCCCGGGCCAAGCTTGCCGGCAATACCGGCACCGCCATCAAGCTCCGGACCTTCATCAACAACGTCGTCGAAGGCTTCGCCACCTCCCCCGAAGGCATCGACCAGCTGCGCAAGCGTTCCGTCCTGGTACAAGTCGGCATCCTGTCCGTGGACATGCCGGCGGAAGTTCGTGAGGCCGTGTCCGACGCCTACAATGAAATCTGCCGCGAAGCCGGCCTGGAAGACGTGCCCGTGGCCGTGCGCTCCTCGGCCGCCGGCGAGGACAGCCGGAAAAAGGCCTTCGCCGGGCTTCAGGACACCTACCTCAATATCGTCGGTGCCCATCAGGCGGTCATCGGTTATCAGTGGGACTGCGCCTCGGCCTACAACCTGCGTTCCATGACCTACCGCCGCGAAGCCATCCTCGACGCCGTGGGCCTGGCCGAGCGCACGGGCGACAACACCATCGCCGAACGGGCCAAGCAGGAATGGGCCATTGAGAACACCTCGCTTTCCGTGTGCGTCATGCGCATGATCAATCCCGTCATCTCCGGCACGGCGTTCGCCGCCGATACGGCCACCGGCTGCCGGGGCACGACGCGCAACGACCTCGTCTCCATCGACGCCAGTTTCGGCCTGGGCGAGGCCGTGGTCGGCGGCATGGTCACCCCGGACAAGCTCTTCGTCTTCCAGCGCGACGACGGCGTCGAAGTCGTCATCCGCAACATGGGCTACAAGGACAAGAAGATCGTCTACAACGACAAGGAGGGCGGCACCTCCCTGGTCAAGGTCCCCGAGGAACAGGCCTATCGTTGGGCACTGTCCCTGGCCCAGGCCGAGGAAGTGGCTCGGGGCGTCCGGGCCATCAGCAAGGCCTACGGCGGGATGATCATGGATACGGAGTTCTGCATCGACCAGGCCGACCGGCTGTGGTTCGTCCAGGCCCGCCCGGAAACCCGCTGGAACGCCGAGTTCGATCTGCATCCCCACACCATTTTCATGCGTCGCATGGAAGTGGATAAAAAGGCCCTGGGCAGTGCCGAGGTCATCCTCGAAGGCAACGGCGCCTCCCGCGGCGCCGGGCAGGGCGTCGTCCGCTTCCTGCGATCCGCCCTTGAACTCAACAAGGTGCAGAAGGGCGACATCCTGGCCGCCGAACGGACCGATCCCGACATGGTGCCCGGCATGCGCATCGCCTCGGCCATTCTGGCCGATGCCGGCGGCGACACCAGCCATGCCGCCATCACCTCCCGCGAACTGGGCATCCCGGCCGTCATCGGTATTCAGCACGCCGAGATTCTGCGTTCCCTGGACAGTCAGAGCGTGACCGTGGACGGCTCCCGGGGCCGTGTCTATCGCGGGCTGTTGCCCCTGATGGAAGTCGGCGGCGAAATGGACCTGTCGAAGCTCCCCACCACCAAGACCAAGGTCGGTCTGATCCTGGCCGACGTGGGACAGGCGCTTTTTCTGTCGCGGTTGCGTACTGTTCCGGATTTCGAAGTGGGCCTGTTGCGCGCCGAATTCATGCTCGGCAATATCGGCGTCCATCCCCAGGCACTGGAAGCCTACGATAACAACACCCTGCCCCAGCTCGTCGAGGCCAAGATCAAGGAGCTTACCCTCAAGCTCGACAAGATCATGCGCGAGCAGCTGGCCGGCGGCTTCATTAACATTCAGATCAAGCTCCGCAACTACGTCGGCCTCATCACCGGCCTGTCCGCCGAATTGGACACCCTGGCCGACCATGCCGGTTCCAAGGGCACCGACGAGGTCATGGCCATCCACCGCCGCATCCGGGAGCTGGACAAGAAACTCGACAAGCATCTGGAACTGGCCACCCTCCGCCTGGATCTGCTCAAGACCTCGGCCGATCTGAAAACCCATGTGGCCGTCATCCTCGGCTACTGGGACGAGATCCAGGGCCACGCCACCGATCCGGACGCCGTCAAGCGCCGCTACGAGATCAAGGCCCGCATCGAGGAGCGGACGGCCGCCGTGGCCAACGAGCCCCTCGTCAAGGAAACCCTGGCCAGCATTGCAGCCGTGCGCCAGGAAGTGGCCCGCCAGGTGGGCATCAAGAACCAGATCGAGGAATTGAGCGCCCTGACGGGGAAAATCCGCAACCAGCTCTTCTCCCGGGGCTTCCGTACCGGCAAGGAGCTGTACGTCCAGACCCTGTCCCAGGGCCTCGGGCTGTTCGCCATGGCCTTCCACGGCAAGCCCATCCTCTACCGCACCACGGATTTCAAATCCAACGAGTACAGGAACCTGCTGGGCGGCAATCTGTTCGAAGCGCATGAAGACAACCCCATGCTTGGCTACCGGGGCGTCTCCCGCAACATCCACGATTGGGAGATCGAATCCTTCAAGCTGGCCCGGGGCATTTTCGGCGGCAAGAACCTGAACATCATGCTGCCCTTCGTGCGTACGGTCGAGGAAGCCACGGCCATGAAGAGCTACCTGGAGCGGGTGCACAAGCTCCATTCCGGCGACGAAGGCCTCAAGGTCTTCATCATGTCGGAAATCCCGAGCAACGCCATCCTGGCCAAGCAGTATATCCAGGAGTTCGACGGCTTCTCCATCGGCTCCAACGATATGACCCAGATGGTCCTTGGCACCGACCGCGACAATCCGGCCCTGCGCCACATCTACGACGAAGAGGATCCGGCCGTGGTCTGGGCCCTGCTCGTCACCATCTTCGCCGGCCAGAAGTACGGCAAGAAGGTGGGCTTTTGCGGTCAGGGCGTTTCCAACAGCGTCATCCTGCGCGGCTTGGTGGCCATCGCCGGCATCGTCTGCGCCTCGGTGGTGCCCGATACCTACTACCAGACCAAACTGGACATCGCCCATATCGAGTCCGAGGACATCCCGGTTCGCAAGCTCGGTGAATGGCTCAACGAACAGCATCTGGCCCGGCTCAAATCCGTACTCATGGCCAACAACTACGAGCACATCGCCAAGAAGTACGATACCGCCGCCGATATCAAGGACTGGTACGACGGCGAACTGACGCGACTGGCCGAACAGCTGCGGGAAAACCTGGAAGGCCCCAAGGCCGGCTTCTACCGCCAGGAAATGGAGACCTTCCGCCGCCTGCTGCACAAGCCGGTGCTCTACGCCACCTGGGATTGGCCCAGCACGGTCTTCGACGCCCTGCGTCAGGCCGGTTTTGAGAACTACGAGGAGCAGGAAAAGGCCTTGGTCGCGCAACGCGCCAAGAAGTGGTAGCCGCTCCGTCCGTCTGCACAAAAAGCCCCGCCGGCCGATGCCGGCGGGGCTTTTGCGTTTTCAACGGGCCGTGTCGTGTTGGAGGCAGGGCCGCCGTCATACACGGGTTTGCCCCGACATACCCACGGCACGCGCGGACGCCGGAGACGCCTAGCGCTTCGCCGCCTGCAGCAGAAACATGCCGTAGTTGGCCAGAAGGTTGGGCAGCACGCGGACCCGCACGCCCTTTTCGTGGTGATGCGGCGTGCGGACGGCCGTTTCCGCCACGATGGCAAAACCCTCACGACGGCAAAAGCGCTGGAAGTCCCGAATGGTGATGACCCGGATGTTGGGCGTGTCGTACCATTCGTAGGGCAGCTCCCGGGAAATCGGCGCCCGCCCGCGGAACAACAGTTGGGCGCGGATGCGATAAAAGGCGAAATTAGGGAAGCTCACGATACCGCGCCGGCCGACCCGGAGCATTTCCCGGATGAGCTTGGCCGGATCGTAGACCTGCTGCAAGGTCTGGGACAGAATCACAAAGTCGAAATGGCCGTCCGGATAGTCCCGGACTTCCTCGTTGATGTCGCCGTGCAAAATCGACAGGCCGCGCTCGATGCCCCGCAGCACCTTGCCCTCTTCATGCTCGATGCCCGTCCCCCGCACCTGCTTGTTGGCGGTCAACCAGTGCAGCAGCCGCCCCGAACCGCAGCCGAGGTCGAGCACCCGGGAACCGGGCGTGATCCAGGACGCGACAACGGACAGATCATAGCGCATGGCGGGCCTCCGCCTGGGCATCGGCCGCCGCCCGCTCCAGAAACCGGGACAGCAACGCCGACAACCGGGGGTTGGGGAGCAGGAAGGCGTCATGCCCCCACTTGGCTTCGATCTCCACGAAACTCACGTCCAGGCCGTTTTTCTTCATGGCCTGGACCATGGCCCGGGATTGGTAGGTGGGATAGAGCCAATCCGAGGAAAACGAAGCCACCAGATACCGGCACGAGGCCTTGGCGAAGGCGGAAACCGCCGAGCCGCCGCCGTGGCTCGCTTCCAGGTTGAAGTAATCGGCCGCCTTGGTCACGTAGAGGAAAGCGTTGGCGTCGAACCGGTCCACGAACTTCTGGCCCTGGTAGCGCAAATAGGATTCCACCTGGAAATCGGGCGCTTCCAGCGCGAAGGAAATCTCGCTCCGGTCCTGGAGCCGGCGGTCGAACTTCTGGCGCATGGCCTCGTCGGACAGATAGGTGATATGGCCGATCATGCGGGCCACGGCCAGGCCATGGCCGGGTTTCGCGTCCGGCGTGTAGGCGCCGCCGTTCCACTTGGGATCGGCCATGATGGCTTGCCGGGCCACCTCATTGAAGGCGATGGCCAGGGCCGAATGCTTGGTGGTGGTGGCCAGGGGTACGGCCGACCGCACCATGTCCGGATAGCGCACCGACCATTCGAGCACCTGCATGCCACCCATGGAGCCGCCGATGGCGCACAGCAGGCGCGAAATGCCCAGATGCTCCACCAACCGCTTTTGCGCCCGCACCATGTCGCCGATGGTGATGACTGGAAAACTCAGACCGTAGGGATGCCCCGTGGCCGGATCGATGGCGGTGGGCCCGGTCGAGCCCATGCAGCCGCCGATCACGTTGGAACAGATGACGAAGTAGCGGTTGGTGTCGATGGGCTTGCCCGGGCCGATCATGATGTCCCACCAGCCGGGCTTGGGATCGGACGGCGCATAGCGGCCGGCGGCATGGGCGTCCCCGGTCAGGGCGTGCAGGACGAGCACGGCGTTCGAGGCCCGGTCATCGAGGGTGCCGTAGGTCTCGTAGGCCAACGTCACCGGCGCGAGTTCCCGGCCCGATTCTACGATGAAGGGCGCACCGTCATCGGCAAAGGTAAAAAACCGCTTTTCCACCACACCCACGCTGGGGCCGGCGGCAGCCTGATCCACGTATTCGCTCATAAGCGACCTCTCGGCTTCTCCTACCAAAAAGGGAGACAAATGACTAGTACGCCCCTTTGACAAGTGCGGGCAAGCCCGGCAAAGAAGGGCATACCCAGCCCGCTTGCCGCAGGGGGACGCCCCCGGCTGTACGGGCACGAACGTCAGGCGTATGCTCGTCTGATATCGAACGGAGGCCCACCTGCCCATGTATTCCACCCGACTCCTGGCCCTGTTGTGCATCCCCATCCTGCTGGCCGCCGGCCTCACGACGGCCCTGGCCGCCGATCCGGCCAAAGCGCCGAAGGAATTCCGCGGCATCCAATGGGGAACCCCGATCCATGACGTCCAGGGGCTGACGCCGGTGGACCGGGACGGCGACATCATCCACTACGACCGAGCGAACGAAACCCTGGATCTCGGGGGAATCCCGCTGCGGCATGTCACCTATTCCTTCTATAAGGGCCGGTTCTACCACGCCGAAATCAGCTATGAAAAGGACGGCGCCTTCAGTGCCCTCCAGGGGAGCCTGGAAAAAAAGTACGGCCCCCCCGACACCGTGCGGGAAAAGACCGATCCGGCGGGGCATCCCTATGAAATCGCCATCTGGAACTGGCCGGGCGCGGTGTTCATCGGCCACCGGCACGTCAAGGGAAAGCCCCAAGGGCGCATCTTTTATTTCTTCGATCCGTTGACGGACCTGTCGGCCAAATCCCAAGGGATCGCACCGGCCAAGGGAGAAGGCTCGGGCACCGCCTACACGGTCAAGAAGGGCGACACGCTCGCCCGCCTGGCCAAAAAATTCGACGTCTCCCGGGAAGCCCTGCGCCAGGCCAATCCCGATCTGACGGACAAGGCCCTCAAGGCCGGCAGCACGATCCGCATCCCGGCGCCGAGCGCCGCCACGCCGACAGCGTCGGCAACCAAGGAAACCAGGGAGACCAAGGAGACCACCGCGACCCCGCCGGCCGCAGCGGCCGCCTCAGGGGGCACCTTCGCCCACTATACGGTCAAGTCCGGCGACATCCTGTCCAAAATCGCCAACGCCCACGGCCTGCGCACGCGCGAGGTCATCGCGGCCAATCCCGGCATCAACCCCGATTCCCTCCAGCCGGGAACGGTGCTCCGGATTCCGCTCGGCACGATGGCCAAGCCGGAGCTCGTCACGCCGCCGGCCGAATCCAAAACGGCCGCGCCGCAACCGGAGACCTCCCCCGCCCCAAACGCGCAATAACCCAGGTCGCCCCGCGCGACCTCCAGGCAACGGGTCCCGGCCAGGTCGGGGCCCGTTTGCCTGCGGCAACAAGGAAAGAGCATGTTCCGCCGCTTTGCCCCCCTGCTCGTCGTCCTGCTCCTCGCCTCCACCATGCCGGCCACGGCGGCCGGTCCGGACCTCTCGCCCCAGGCCCAACGCGATCTGGCCGTCCTCGTGACGGCCTATCCGGGCTTGATCACGAGCATCGAGGTGGACCACGCCGGCCGGGCCACCGTCGTTCTCCATGACGGCACCCGCCTCCCCTACGACGATGGTCGGCCCCGGGACGCGCAGCAGGCCCTCAATGCTCCCGACATCCGGACCATGCTGGCCCAGCCCTACCCGCTCGGGCCGGTCTTGGTCGAGCCGGCACCGCACATGTCCCCGGGCCGCCGCCGGGTGGAATCGTTTTTCCTGGCCCTCTACGGCCATTCCAAGGCCGAAGTGGCGGCCAATTGCCGTCCCGTGGCCTTCTTCGGCCAAACCATCCGGTTCAACAGCCGCTACGGCGCGGCCGACGCCTTTGCCCGGGTGGTGGCCTCCTTGCAGGGACTGGTCGCCCAGCACCCGGAAATGCGACGCTACCTCTTGCCCGCCTCGGGCGGCATGGTTTGGCGCACCATCGCCGGCACCAAGCGGCTGTCCGTCCATTCCTTCGCCGCGGCCGTGGACGTCAGCCCGCGCGGCAATCCCTACTGGCGCAACCTGCCGCCGGGCACCAACATCCTGACCACGCGCCAGGCCTTCCCGCCGGCCATCGTGGCGGCCTTCGAACGCCAGGGATTCATCTGGGGCGGCAAATGGGCCGAATTCGACCTTATGCACTTCGAATACCGGCCGGAATTGATTCTCCTGGCCCGCCTGGCTCGGGGGGAACGCATGCCGTTGGCCGACATTGCCCACCTTGTGCACCAGCGCGGCTAAACTCTGCAACATACGATTTAAAAAAAGACGATACGTAAAGATGATCTTTTTCCCATTCATATACCAAACGTCTTCATGGTCTTGCTGCTGCAACACCCTTGATCTATAGGACAAAAAACACATACCCCATTGACGTCCCAGTCAAAAGATGCTGGTATTCAAAAGACCGTCACGATCGCGGCCACCGTCCCCCGGCATCCGACACGACGGAGCGCGTGCCCGACCGGAAGGTCCCGCGACAGGGAGGCCGGCGCCCGGATATGAACCGGACGTCATTTCGCGGCCTTTCGCCAAACAAAGGAGGACGTGTATGCACTTTTCCGTAGGTCTTGGCAAAGATGATGCGGAAAAACGGCTTGAAACAAGCGGCGTCACCCGCCGTGAGTTCATGAAATTCTGCGCCGCCGTGGCCGCGGCCATGGGCTTGGGCCCGTCCTTCATCCCCCAGGTGGCTCACGCCCTGACCGCCGGACGCCGCCCCTCGGTCGTCTGGTTGCACAACGCGGAATGCACGGGCTGCACCGAAGCGGCGATCCGGACCATCAAGCCCTATATCGACGCGCTCATCCTCGACACCATTTCCCTCGACTACCAGGAGACCCTGATGGCCGCCGCCGGAGAACCCGCCGAAGAGGCCCTGCACCAGGCCGTGGCCGCTCCCGACGGTTTCTTCCTGGTCGTGGAAGGGGGAATCGCCACCGCGGACGGCGGCCAATGGGGCATGGTGGGCGGCAAACCCATGCAGGAAACCACCAAGGCCCTGGCCCCCAAGGCCAAGGGCGTCATCTGCCTCGGCACCTGCGCCGCCTTCGGCGGCATCCAGAAGGCCAAGCCCAACCCGAGCAAGGCCGTCAGCGTTGCCGAGGCCACCGGCGCCACCACCATCAACATCGCCGGTTGTCCGCCCAACCCCATCAATTTCATCGGCACCGTGGTCCACCTGCTGACAAAAGGCGTTCCCGAACTCGACAGCAACGGCCGCCCCAAAATGTTCTACGGCGAGCTGGTCCACGACAACTGCCCGCGCATCAAGCACTTCGAGGCATCCGAATTCGCCCCCTCCTTCGATTCCGAGGAGGCCAAGAAGGGCTACTGCCTCTATGAGCTGGGCTGCAAGGGACCGGTCACCTACAACAACTGTCCGAAGGTGCTGTTCAATCAGGTCAACTGGCCCGTCCAGGCCGGCCATCCCTGCCTCGGCTGCAGCGAGCCGGATTTCTGGGACACCATGACCCCGTTTTACGAGCAGGGGTAATCGGCCACCCGGGACATCGAACCAGAGCACCCTTTCGTGACGGAGGAAACCTATGGCTGAGAGCACATCCATGCCGCAGTCCACCTTCACCGGCCCCATCGTGGTCGATCCCATCACCAGGATCGAAGGGCACTTGCGGATCATGGTCGAAGTCGAGAACGGCAAGGTCAAGGACGCCTGGAGTTCCTCGCAGCTCTTCCGGGGACTGGAAATCATCCTCAAAGGCCGCGACCCCCGCGACGCCCAGCATTTCGCCCAACGGGCCTGTGGCGTCTGCACCTATGTTCACGCCCTGGCCGCCACCCGGTGCGTGGATGACGCCGTCAAGGTGGCCATCCCGGCCAACGCCCGGATGATGCGCAACCTGGTCATGGCCTCCCAGTATCTCCATGATCACCTCGTCCATTTTTACCATCTCCACGCCCTGGACTGGGTGGACGTGACCAATGCGCTGAAGGCCGATCCGGTCAAGGCGGCCAAATTGGCCGAGTCCATGGCCCCGGCCCGTCCCGGCAACTCGGCCGAAACATTGAAGGCCGTCCAGGCCAAGCTCAAGGCCTTCGTGGATTCCGGGCAGCTCGGCATCTTCACCAATGCCTTTTTCCTCGGTGGCCACAAGGCCTATTTGTTGCCGCCCGAAATCGACCTATTGGCCACGGCCCACTACCTGGAAGCCCTGCACATGCAGGTCAAGGCGGCCAGCGCCATGGCCATTCTCGGCGGCAAAAACCCGCATACCCAATTCACCGTGGTCGGCGGCTGCTCCAACTACCAGGCCCTGACCAAGGAGCCCCTGGCCAACTACCTGGCCCTCAACCAGGAAGTCTGCAAATTCGTCAACGAGGTTTACATCCCGGACCTGCTGGCCGTGGCCAATGCCTACAAGGCGTGGGCCTCCATTGGCGGCTGCGCCAACTACATGTCCTTCGGGGAATTCGCCACCGACGACAGCACGCCGGAAAAGCATCTGGAAACGGCAACCTTCCCGTCCGGCGTCATCATGAACCGCAACCTGGCCAAACTCGGCCCGGTCAATCTCGGCAACATCGTCGAGGATGTGAAATACTCCTGGTACAAGCCCGGCAGCGACGGCAAGCACCCCTACGACGGCGTAACCGACCCGCAGTACACCAAGCTCGACGACAAGAACCACTATTCCTGGATGAAGGCCCCGCGCTACCAGGGCAAGGCCATGGAGGTCGGCCCGCTGGCCCGCACCCTGATCGCCTATGCCAAGGGCCAGCCCGACTTCAAAAAACTCGTCGATGCGGTTCTGACCAAGCTCTCCGTCCCGGCCACGGCCCTGCATTCGACCCTGGGCCGCACGGCCGCCCGCGGCATCGAGACGGCCATCGTGGCCAATCACATGGAGCAGTGGATCAAGGAGCTGGCCGACAGCGGCGCCAAGGACAACACCTTGTGCGCCAAGTGGGAAATGCCTGACGAAGCCAAGGGCGTGGGCCTGGCCGAGGCCCCGCGCGGCGCCCTCTCCCACTGGATTCGCATCAAGAACAAAAAAATCGAAAACTTCCAACTGGTGGTGCCCTCCACCTGGAACCTCGGGCCACGCGGCGCCGCCGGCGACAAGAGCCCGGTCGAGGTGGCGCTGATCGGCACACCCATCGCCGATCCCAAGCGGCCGGTGGAAATCCTGCGCACGGTGCACGCCTTCGATCCGTGCATTGCCTGCGGCGTGCATGTGATCGAACCCGAATCCAACGAAATTCTCACGTTTCGCGCCCTCTAACCCTCTCGCCATGACAGCGGGGAATCCGGTCTCCCGGATTCCCCGCCCGACAGGTTGGCCATGCCCCAAGCCGCCCCAAAAATTCTCATCCTCGGCGTCGGCAACATCCTCTACGCCGACGAAGGCGTCGGCGTGCGGGCCGTGGAGCGCCTGCAGGCGGACTATCGCTTTTCCGGCAACGTCACGCTCATGGACGGCGGCAATCTGGGTATGCGACTCATGGGACCGCTGCTGGAAACGGATCGCTGCATCGTCCTCGATGCCGTGCTCGGTGGCGATGTCCCGGGCACCATCTACCGCCTGACCGGCGACGATCTGCGAAAATCCCTGGCCTTCAAGGATTCCATGCACCAGTCCGACCTGGTCGATACCCTCATTTCCTGCGAACTGATCGGCCACCGCCCGGAGACCGTGGTCATCGGCATGGAGCCGGCCCAATTCCAGAGCATGTCCATAGACCTCTCCCCTGCCATCGCCGCCCGCCTGCCGGCCATGTGCACCCTCGCCCTGACCGAGCTCACGAGCGCCGGCGGCCGGGCCACCCCTCACGCTCTCCCGGCGGAGCAACCCGGCGCTTGACGCCATGGCCCCGGACGGTCACAAAAAACACGGGCCGTGTCCGGAAAGCCCCCCCGAACGCACCGCCAAGCCAAACGATCCCACCACGAGGTAATCGCTCCCGTGGAATGATGCTGTCGGTGTGTTCGCGTTCGCTTCTCGGCCAGGCTCTTTTGCCCCCCGCCATCGGATCAAACCGCCCGGAGCCGCCATGCCCCTGTCGCAACTGCCCTCCACGCTCCTCATCGTCTTGGCCGCCGTTTTGGGACTTGTGCTCGGCAGTTTCTATTCCGTGTGCGTCTCCCGCTACCTCTCGGGCGAATCCATCATCTTTCCGCCCTCCCATTGCCCGCTCTGCGGCCGGCGGCTGCGCCCATGGGAACTGATTCCCATCCTGAGCTACCTGCTGCTGCGCGGCCGTTGCGCCGGCTGCAAGGGCACCATCTCGCCGCTCTATCCGCTGATCGAGCTGACGTCGGCCGTCTGGGCCGTCCTGACGCTGTTGCAGGTGGGGCCGACCCTCTGGTTCCCAGCCTATCTGGCCCTGGGCGGACTCTACATCGTGGCCTCAGCCATCGACTTTTCGGTCTATCTGCTGCCGGACATCCTGACCTATCCGGCCGCCCTGCTCGGCCTTGCCATCGGCGCCGCCCGCCCGGAGGTCGGTCTCCTGGCGGCGGTGCTCGGCGCGGCCTGCGGCTCCGGCCTGTTCTGGCTGCTGGCGACGGTCTATCGGCGGCTGCGGGGCACCGACGGCCTGGGCGGCGGCGACGTCAAACTCATGCTGTCGATCGGCGGGGCCCTCGGCTGGATAGGGCTGCCCTACGCCGTCCTGTGCGGCAGTCTGGCCGCCCTGCTGGCCAGCCCGTTTTATGTCCTGGGCAAGGGCCGAGAAAGAAGTACGCCCATCCCCTTCGGCCCCTTCCTCTGCCTGGGGGCAATGCTCCAGCTGCTCTACGGCCGGCCCATCCTGCTCTTCCTGGCCGGCCGCTAGCGGTCACGTTCCCGCCGGCAAGAAAAAATGGAAAATACTCCTGGCCAAGCCCGGTGAAACTGGTTATCTTCTTGTCGCTGCCGGGATGAGGTCGTTGCGACCTTGTCCGGAAGGCGACGAATTCAACCAGCGATCTGAAAGCAAGGGATATATTCCCGCGCGGAGGATGCCGAGATGCAAGAGCCCGTTGTCCAAGCCTTCTTACGCTCCATGCGCAAGAAGGCTTTTTTGTTAGGAGGTTACCCTCATGGATAAACGCATCGGGGTAATCGGAATCGTCATTGAGGATCCGGCGCACCATTCCGACCGGGTCAATACCATTATCAGTGAGCATGGCCAGATCGTGATCGGTCGCTTGGGCATTCCCAAACCCGAATTCCATGCCGGCGTGGTGGCACTCATCATCGAAGGCACGACGGACGACATCGGCTCGCTGACCGGAAAACTGGGCAACATTCCCGGAGTAACCGTCAAATCGGCCCTGACCGCCAAGGCCTTAGGCAAGGAGAACGATCATGATTAAGGAATCCCAACGCACGTCTGATGCGTTCATCGATGACACCCGCATCCACGCCGCGCTCGAAGCGGCCAAGACCACGTCGAAGGATCCCGCGGCCGTGCGGGCCATCCTGGCCAAGGCCGGCAAGTACCACGGCCTCACCGCCGAGGAAGTGGCCGTGCTGTTGGAAGTCGAGGACGAGACCCTGCTCGAGGAAATGTACACCGAGGCCAAGCAGGTCAAGGAAGCCATCTACGGCAAGCGGATCGTGCTGTTCGCCCCCCTGTATCTGTCGAGTTTTTGCGTCAACAACTGCGTTTACTGCGGCTATAAGCGCAGCAACGAGCACCAGTTGCGCAAGCGCCTGACCATGGACGAAATCAAGCGCGAAGTGGAAATCCTCGAATCCCTCGGCCACAAGCGTCTGGCCGTGGAAGCCGGTGAGGATCCCGTCCACAATCCCATCGAATACATCACCGACGCCATCAAGGCCATCTACAGCATCAAGGACGGCAACGGCGCCATCCGCCGCGTCAACATCAATATCGCCGCCACGACCATCGAGGATTACGAAAAGCTGAAGGCCGCCCAGATCGGCACCTACATCCTGTTCCAGGAGACCTACCACCGCGAGACCTACGGCAGACTGCATCCGTCCGGACCCAAGCACGACTACAACTGGCACACCACCGCCATGGACCGGGCCCAGAAGGCCGGCATCGACGACGTGGGCATCGGCGTTCTCTACGGTCTCTATGACTGGAAGTACGAAACCGTGGCCATGTTCCTGCACGCGGAGCACCTGGAAGACGTCTTCGGCGTCGGTCCCCACACCATCTCCGTGCCGCGCATGCGTCGGGCCGGCGACGTCAACCTGGAGACCTTCCCGTATCTCGTCCCGGATCCGGAATTCAAGAAGATCATCGCCACCATCCGTCTGGCCGTGCCCTATACCGGCATGATCCTGTCCACCCGCGAGGAACCGCACTTCCGCGACGAACTGATCGAGTGCGGCATTTCCCAGATCAGCGCCGGGTCCTGCACGGGCGTCGGCGGCTACCAGAAGGTGGTCGTGGAGCACGAAAGCACCCACAACACCAACAACGGCCAGCAGTTCGAGCCGAGCGACCATCGTTCGCCCAACGAAATCATTCGGATGCTGTGCGAACACGGGTACGTGCCCAGCTACTGCACGGCCTGCTATCGTCAGGGCCGCACCGGCGACCGGTTCATGAGCCTGGCCAAGAACGGCAACATCCAAAACTGCTGCCTGCCCAACGCCCTACTCACCTTCAAGGAATACTTGATCGATTACGCTGACGAGGCCACTCGGGCCGTGGGCGAAAAGCGCATCCAGGAAGCCCTGCCCACAATCCCCAAGGATAAGGTCCGCGAACAAACCATCGCCCGCCTGCAGCAGATCGAGGCCGGCCAGCGCGATCTCTACTTCTAACGGCAAGCACCTCTCCTGGCGGAGGCGCGTTCCCTCCGCCCAAAAAAGCGATCGGGCCGCAAGGTCCGGTCGCTTTTTTTGTCCGTCGTGGGGCATGTCCATCGCAAGGATGCGGCACGAAATGCCTCCGGCGGCCAACGGCTGCGCCCTTCGGTCCCCTCTCGGCAATGCCGGTCACCCAAAAGACAAGACCCACGCCCCCTGGTCGGGGGGGCGTGGGTCAAAAACGACGGGTCTTCGGCGGTCAGCCGGTCGCCTAGCGGACGTCCTGCTCGCGCAACGATGCGGCCACTTGGCCGGCGAACTTGGCCACCAACCGGCTTTGCGCAGCGGCCAGGGCGGCGAAGTCGGGGCCGGACGTCGGCTCATGGAGATCGGCGGTGCGCCAGGCCAGCGCCTTGCCGTCGGCGTTCAACACCGTCCAGCTCGCGCGCAACACCACCTCCTGTCCCAAGGTGCCGTCAAAGCGGGAGACCTGAATAGCCACCTGTCGATCGGGCGTCCCGCCGACCGGCCACGGGTGGCTGACCAACGGTTTGGCACACACCAGCCCGGCGAGGTCCTCCATCAGGATGCGCTGGAAGTTGTCCCGCAACGGTTCGATCCACTGATCGAACTCGCCCAGGTGCATCCGGTTCGCCCCGCTCCTGGTGACCATCTGGGAACGGTCAAGATAGGCCGGGAACTCCACGGGACCGATCCCGAGGGAAAGGCATGGGCCGGCCGCAACGGCCTCAGCGGAAGCGGACGCGCTCAGCGAATAGAAATGGGTCGGATGCGACCTGCCGCAGCCGGCCAAGAGACAGACCAGACACACCACGGCCGGCGGCAGAACATGCCAGGACACGCGCTTCATTTCCGAGGACCTCCCTTACCCTGCAGGAGCGCTTCGGGATGCCGCTCCAGATAATTGGCCAATTCCCGAATGGACCGGGCCGCCCCGGCCATTTCGGACAACGCCCGATTGAGATCCGTGACGGTCGGCGAGTCGGCGTTTACCACCTTCTCAAACTTCCCGATGGCGGATTTGCCGTCCTTCAACGCGGCATTGAGCGTTTCCAAGGTCTTGCCGGCCGAGCTGGACAGGCCTTCGGTGCGATGATCCAGATGCTTGGCTAGGTCGCTGACGCTCCGGGCCGCATCATCGAGACTATCGGCCAGCGGGCTCACCTTGTCGCGAACCTGGCGCAACAAATCCGTGCCGGTATTGAGCGCGTTATCCAACTTGGCGGGCATCTGGCACAGTTCCGGAGAATTGACCAGCTTTTCGAAGCCGGTGACCGCACTGGTCAGGCGATTGACCAATTCCTCCAGCGGCAGCCGCTTGATGGTCTGCGTCAGCCTGTCAAAGGTCGACGGCACGGTGGGGATTTCCGGCAAGTTGCTTCTGCCGACCAAGCGCAACGGCGTATCCGGCATGAGGTCCAAAGAGACGGCCAGCTGGCCGGTGACGAAACTTTGGGTGATCAGCTGGGCGCGCAGACCGCGATCGACCAATTCGGCCAGCATGGCATTCGGCGTATCCGCCTGGGATTCCACCAACGAAGCATCCTTGGCACCCGCTTTCCCGCTCTGGACCAACTTGATCTTGCCGCCGACGATCTCCACCACCACGGGGATATAGAAATGCATATGGGCCGGATCGGCTTCCAGGCTGATTTCCTTGACCAAGCCGATCGGCACGCCGCGAAAGACCACCGGCGCCCCGACCTCCAAGCCGCTGACCGAATTCTCGAAATACATGATGCAGGTATATTTCTCCGTAAAAAGCAGCCCCGATCCCAACGCGACGACAGCCGCCACGGCCAGGGTCACGGCCACGAGAACAAAGACACCTATGGTCGTCTTATTGGCGGTTGCGCTCACGAGCGTTTTCCCCCATGGCTGGCAGACATGATACGCATTACTCCTTTCCCCGCGTCAGGAAATGCCGGAGATCCGGGTCCGTGGTCCGGGCCAGCAATTCCTTGGGGTCGCCGCTGGCGCTCATGGTCCGGGTCTTCACATCCAAGAAGACGGAATTGTTGCCGATGGCAAAAATACTGGACAATTCGTGCGTCACAACCACAAAGGTGACGCGCAGACTTTCCCGCAATTCCAAAATCATTTCGTCGAGCAGATGCGCACTCACCGGATCCAGTCCGGCCGAAGGCTCGTCAAAGAACAGGATATCGGGATCCAGGGCCATGGCCCTGGCCAAGCCGGCCCGCTTGCACATGCCGCCGCTGATTTCCGCCGGATAAAAATCCTCGAACCCGGCCAAACCGACCAGGGCCAGCTTGAAGGACGCCAATTCCCGGATCTCGGCCGGCGACAGGTCGGTATACTGCGACAACGGCAGGCTGATGTTCTCGGCCAGCGTCATGGAGCTAAAAAGGGCGCCGCTTTGGTAGAGCATGCCGGTCCGCCGCAAAATGGCGTCGCGCGCCTCCGGCGACACGTCCCACAGACTGCCCTCGGCATAACGCACCTTGCCGACGGCCGGAGACTTCAGCCCGATCATCACGCGCAGCAAGGTGGATTTGCCGCAACCGCTGCCCCCCATGATGATAAAAATATCGCCCTGGCGCACGGTAAAATTCAAGTCCCGCATGAGAACGAAATCGCCATAGGCCAAGGTGAGGTCCTCTACCCGGATGGCCCAGGGGGCCTCGGCGTCCGTCCGCTGTTCCTGCATGTCCACGGGCTCCTCACACGCCGATGATATTGCAGGCCACGGTGATGATGGCCGTAGCGACGACAATAGCGAGAATGCTCGTCACCACGGCCGAGGTGGTGGCCTGCCCCACGCCCAGGGCGCTTCTGCCGCAATGCATTCCCCGATAACAGCCGGCCATGGCCACCAGCACCCCGAACACGGCGCTATGGACCAGGCCGATCCAGAAATTGACCAGCGGCACCGACTGCCAGGTATGCGTCAGATACTGGAGGGGATTGATCTTGAGCATGGACACACCGACGATAAATCCGCCGAGAACGCCCATCAAATCCGCGTAGATGCACAAAAGCGGCATCATGAGCACCAAAGCGATCATCCGCGGCAGGACCAAAAACTGGGTGGGAGAAAAACCGAAGGTGCGCAGCGCGTCGATTTCCTCGTTGACCTGCATGGTGCCCAGCTCGGCGGCATAGGCCGCCCCGGTGCGGCCGGCCATGATGATGCCTGTCATGATGGCGCCCATGACCCGGATCATGGCGATGCCGACAATGGTGGAGACATAGATCTGGGCGCCGAACTGGCTGAGCTGGATTGCGCCGACAAAGGCCAGGATGAGCCCCACCAGCAGGCTGATGAGCGAAACGATGGGCAGGGCCTGAACGCCGGCCTGGGCGATCAGCAACAGCAGGCTGGACTTCTGGAACACGGCCTTGCCCCGGGCCAGCGCCACGCAGGCCAGCGAAACGTCCCCCAAAAAATCCACGAAGTTCCTGACGGCCTGGGCCGCCGTCAGGCCAACGCCGCCCACCCGGTCCAGAAAGGAAGGCCGGGCGCTCGTCCGCGCCGCGCCCTGGCGCTCCGGCACCTTGCGGGCCAAATCCATCAGGTCGGTCACCCCCTTGGGGAGACCGGCCATGTCCACGGGCACGCCCTGGGCGGCCGCGAATTTCAGGATGGTCAAGCAATAGGCGAGAAAGCGGCTGTCCCAACCGGACAGCCCGGAGGTATCAAAGGCCAAGCGCCCAGGGCGCGGCCGACCGGCCAAGGCCGTTCGCACAGGCGCCGCCGAAGGGATGTCGCCGCCCATGCGCCATATACCCGAAAAACGCAGGACCAGTTCCGCCGGGGACGGCAGGAGATCGAGCTTGGCAGCCTCGGCCGCAACAGGATCGCCCGAAACGTGTATACTCATGCCATGGTACGTCGTATCATACGATTTCCAAGCGATTGAGCATTCGCTGGAAGACCGGCGGTGTCAAGAGGGAACACGCCAAAGGCGCCCCCCGCGACGGTGACATTTTAGGAAGAGGAGCCGCCCCGGTGATAGCGCACGACATTGTTCTTCCCCGTCCCCTTGACCTGGTACATCGCGTCGTCGGAGGCGCCCAACAAGTCCGCCCAGGACATGCCGGGCTGATATTCGGCCACGCCGATGGAGACGGTGAACCGAATGGGCGGATCGACCAGCTTGCCAGCAACCCGAGGCTTGAATTCGTACTGCTGCACGGCCAGCCGGATGGCCTCGGCGTAAAACTGAGCCTGGTCGATGTCCAGGGGACAGACCAGCACGAGCTCGTCGCCGCCGTAACGGGCGGCGAACCAATCGTTGTCGCTGGCGTAGCGCGAAATGATCTTGGCCAGGGTCCGCAGGACGTCGTCCCCCACCTGATGGCCATAGACGTCGTTGATGGTCGTCTTGAAGTTGTCCACGTCGATCATGAAGACGGCAAGCGGCGTCCCCACGGCATCGGCCTCCGCCACGACCTTCTGCATATGGGCGTCGAGGGCCCGACGATTGTGCAACGGAGCCAGTAACGGGTCCACGCTGACCATGCGCTCCAGCTCCCGGGCCTTGCCCTCCCAGAGTTCGGCCGCATCCCGATAATAGCGCAGCATGTCCGTTACAAGCACCCGGATGTTGCGGATCAGCTCCATGGCGTCACCGCCGCGATCCAGCAATTCCAAGGTCTGGTTGCCGAAACGCGCCACCAGCCCGGTGCGCTCATGCTCGGACGCGAACGACTCCCGCAAGAAGTCGCTTACCGCCGAGCCCAGGTTCGCTGCATCCTCACGCTGCAAGCGCAGCTTTTTGCGCAAATCGTCGGTGATCCTGTTGCGAATGAGAAAGTCCTGCACCTCCTCGACGACCTGCCGCAAATGGACGGCAGAAGCATCATGACGCCCCAGTTCCTCGAAGACGACCTGCTGGACGGCCTTTTTCTGATTGTCATCGAAGATGGAAAACATCCGTACAAGATTTCTGACAAAAAGGACCACGGCCAACCAAGACGGGTCCCCCCCGCAGCCTATCTTCTGCAAATCGTCACAAATATGGCGAATTTCACAATTGGTGCTCGGGCAATCAGATAGCATATATCTTCCCTGGGATAGCGGATAACGACCGTTTTGCTGCACACCGCCATCACGCGTTGCTGCTGCTACGGACAAAGGCAAGCCGCCGTTACCATGTCGCCTCGCAATCGGCAACACCGACATGACCAGGTTGCCAACGCCGAATGCCAATGATAGCTCCAGGCCCATGCCAGGGTATAAGATGCATATCGCCGGCGCTCTGATGCTGACAGGAGCGGCCCTGGCCGGCGCATCCTGGCTTGCCCTCTATCGTCCCGGCGCGGAAACCATGCTGGGACTCGCCTTCATGGCCCTGCTGGGCGGTCTCTTCCCTGACGTGGATACGGATTCCAAAGGGCGACGGCTCTTCTACGGTGCGGCCCTGGTCGCCGACGCCATCCTGATGCTCCGACACCATTACCGCCAAGCCGCCATCCTCGGCTTCTGCGCCCTGCTGCCGGCCATCGACGCACATCGGGGGTGGACGCACACCTGGTGGGCGGCCCTGCTCGTCCCCTGCCCCATCCTCCTGGTGCCGGTCTTTTTACTGCATCAGCCCTGGCAACCGATGACGCCCTATTACCTGGCCGCGGTCCTGGGCTATTTTTCCCATCTTATCCTGGACCGAACCTTTTAGCAGACAAAAAGGCCACGCCCCAAAGCGCACAGGCCATTGCGGCAGAGAAGCCCCCGCAGACCAGAGCATGATGCAACGGCGGAAACGGCGAGACTAGCGCCCGGTCTGGAACCGCGTCAGTTGCCGGTAGCGTTCACTGCCGCGAACAACCGCAATAGCCGCGTCGATACGATCGAGGAGCGCCTGAGGCAGGGAGGCGTCGCACATGAGATATCGTTCAAAACCGGACGGGGCATCCGTGATGGGCAGGAAGCGAATCCCCGCGGCCAATTCCGGTTCCTCGGCCAGATAGGTGGAAAGCTCCTCGGGGGCAACCAGCGTCGCATCCAACCGATGCTTGGCGATCAGGCGCACCATGAGTCGGGTATCGGAAAAAAGTCTGGTCGCCTGCCCCGGATATTTCTTGAAGGCGGCGTCAAAAACGTCGCCGTAGGAAAAACCCCGACGCATTCCCCAGGACAGGCCGGCCGCCAGGAGCCGGTCCAGGGTGGGCGCGGAGCCAAGCGTGCGGGCTTTCTCCACGGTCACCACCACGCCGAGCGGCTTGTTTTCATAGAGCGGCAGGCTGAAACGGGCATAGGACGCCCGTTCCGTGGTCCGCAGCCAGCCCACGGCGCAGGCCCGGACATCCCGAGCCGCGAACGTGGCCAGGATGCGCTCCGGCGGCATCTCCCGCACCTCGACCGGAATGCCCGCCTGGGCAAAGACAGCCAAAGCGATGTCCAACAGGAAGCCGCCGGCCGGCTGCCCGTCATGGAGCACATAATACGGCGGCCGGTCGAACACGAACAGTGTCACCGGTTGCTCTCCGGCCCACGCGGCGAAAACGCCACCCCTGGCAGCTGCCAAGGCAACGATCACCACAATGCCACACAAAATTGGTTTCCAGCGTCGCGGCATGGCATGCAACGTATGTAACGGACGTTCAAGGAAAAAACACATACGTCTTTTGAGACTATGACCGACGGCGCTCGCCCTGTCAAACGACCCCTGGCAAGGCCAGGAACCCTTGCCAGAGGCGCAGGACAGGACGTAATGCTTGTCGTGCCGGCCGTCGCCCACGGCCGTGACCGCTGTCTCCGGGAGCCCAGGCGCCATGAGCAATACCAAAATCCTTCTTGAGTCCGGTACAAACGAACTTGAAATCGTGGAATTTTTTCTCGAGGAGTCCACGGCATCCGGGAAAACGTACGTAGGCTATTACGGCGTCAACGTCGCCAAGGTCCTGGAGATCATTCGCCTCCCCGACATCACCGAAATGCCCCAGGCCCCCCACCCCTGCGTTCTCGGCACCTTCAACCTGCGCGACAAGGTCGTACCGTTGATCGACCTCGGCATCTGGCTCGGCAAGGACAGGGAGGTTGCGGCGTCGGACAAGGTGGTGGTCATGGAATTCAACCGGGTGGTCAGTGCCTTCCGCGTCTCCGGCGTCACCCGCATCCACCGTTTGAGTTGGGAGCAGATCGAGCCGCCGAGCCTCCACGTGCAGCGCTACTCGGCCCATTCGGTCACCGGCGTGGTCCAGCTCGAATCCCGGGTCGTCTTCATCCTGGACATGGAAAAGATCGTGGCCGAACTCAACCCGGAGCTTGCCCTCAAGGAGTTGGATCAGGAAGCGTTTATCGAGCACCACAAGGAAACGCCGGACAAGGACATGGTCTTCAAGGCGCTGATCGCCGACGATTCCACCACCATCCGGCGGATGATCGGCGCCTCCCTGGAAAAGGCCGGCTTCGAGGTCACGCGCACCATCAACGGCCGCATCGCCTGGGACACGCTTCAGGAATGGAAGGAAGCCTCCATCCGGGAAAACCGCCCCATCACCGATTACGTGCATATCCTTATTTCGGATATCGAAATGCCGGCCATGGACGGGCACAGCCTGACCCGCAAGGTCAAGGAGGACCCCGTGCTCAAGCGGCTGCCCGTTATTCTCTTCTCCTCGCTCATCACCGACAGCCTGCGCCACAAGGGCGACGCCGTGGGCGCCGACGACCAGATATCCAAGCCCGAAATGCTGTATCTGGCCGAACGGGCCCGAAACCTGGCCTGGGAACGGCTGACGGGCGAGGAATAACGGAGCCCGCGGCGGCCAGTCCGCGTCAACATTTCCCCTTCGGGGTGCGCAGCCGCTCCTCGACAGCCCGGACCTTTTGCGTCAGCCGTCCGGACGGTCCGTCGCGCCAATCCACCTGCATGGTGACATGGATGCGGTCGCAATCCAGGGCGAGGGCCTGTTGGCAACGGGTGGCCAGGGCCATCACTGCATCCCATTCTCCCTCAATGCTCGTGGACATGGGACCGAGCACGTAGGGCAAACCGCTTTCCCGTATCACCCGCAACGCCCTGGCCACGTAGGGGGCCAGACTGCCCTTCCCCTTGTTCAGGGGAAAAATCGTCAACTGCATGATGGCGCTCATGCCGCCCTCCTTTCTCTCGTATCGGCGCCGTCGTCCGAAACGACCGCCCCGCGCGTCCGCCTGGCACCGGAATCCTTTTTTATTCGATCACGACGGTGACGGCGTCGTAGCGGCCCCGGTCATCCGCCACCATCAATCGGTGGCGGCCCGGAGTCGGCTGCCAAAAAAGCCGTTTCCCCGGCTCCCCCTGGGCGGCGATTTCTCCGTCGACATACCAGGTGAGCCGGCGACTGGCGGCGGGGACATCGGCCGTCAGCACGATTTGCTGAAAACTGGCCGGAGCGTCCCGCCGCAACCGATAGGGCGTGGCCGGGCTCGGGGAAACGATATGAAGGCGTTCCCCATCCGGCGAACCGCAGCCAGGAGCCAGCGCCGGCGGCGCCTCGAACGGAATTCCCGAAGCCCGCCACCAGGACACCAGTTCGGGCGGGTATTGGGCGATGACCGCGGACTTGACCGGATGGCGCAGCAGGCAGTCCCCCTCCAAGCGCAAGCCGGTGCGGGCGTCCACCAGGACCTGCCTGTGGATGGGACAGGGGCCGAGCCTGGTCCGCCCGGGAATGATCGTGGCCAGCACCCGGTGCGGGCAATGCGGCCCCGGCAGCTGGCGGCTTTCGGCGCAGACCTCGACGGTGGCGATATCGAGCCCCGGCGGCGTGAGCAGCCGGGAGCCGTGTTCCTCCAGCGCCCGGAAGAGCTCGAAGAGGATGGGCCCGGCGTAGGCGGCGCCGGAAATGCCCTTGACCGGCGTTCCGTCCATGTTGCCGACCCAGACCCCGATGACGTGGTCGGCGCTGTAGCCCACGGCCCAGGCGTCGCGGTGGCCGTAGGAAGTCCCCGTCTTCCAGGCCACGGCCGGGACGGCCAGGGCCCGTTCCCAGGACGTGGGCAGATCGGGACGCTCCAGCTTGGTCAGCATGCGCGTCACCATGGCGCAGGCCTCTCGGGAAAAAAGCCGTTGGCCCGGCGGCAGCGGACCGGGCAGCAAGCGCGGCGAACGGTGCTCGCCGAAGCTGGCCAGATCGGCGTAGCCATTGGTCAGGGAAAGCAGCGTCACCTCGCCGCTGCCCAGCACCAGGGAAAGCCCGTAATGCTCGGCGGGCTTATCCAGGGTGGACAACCCGCCCCGGCGCAGCACATCGAGAAAGGCCGCCGTGCCGATCCGATCGAGCAAGCGCACGGCCGGCACGTTCAACGAATTGACGAGGGCCTCCTCGGTCGTCACCCGTCCCCGAAACTGCCCGTCGTAATTTTTCGGGGCATAGCCGCCAAAGCCGGTCGGCACATCCAGAAGCAGACTCTGGGGAAAGACCAACCCCGCATCCAGAGCCATGGCATAGAGAAAGGGCTTGAGCGCCGATCCGGGCGAACGGCGAATCACCGTGCCGTTGATCTGGCCGAAGCGGGTGTCCCCGAAATAGTCGGTGCCGCCGACCATGGCCAGGATATCGCGGCTGGCCGGGTCGAGGACCACGGCGGCCACGGAGCCGATGCCCAGGGTGTGAAGCCACGTCGTGCGCCGTCGCAAAATGTTGCGCACGACCTGCTGGGCAGCCGGGTCCAGGGTCGTGACCAGACGTGGCCCGGCCGAGGTCTGCTCCCGAACGAATTCGCAAAAATGCGGGGCAAGAAAGGGAAGCCGGGTCAACGCGGCGGGCATGGGCGCCCGCATGGCCTCCCGCGCCGCAGCTGCCCCGATCACCCGGCGCCGGGCCAAGGCGGCCAGCAAGCGGTTGCGGGCGTCCCGGGCCGCCCGGGGGTGCCGGATCGGATCGAACCGCAACGGCGACCGGGGCAACACCGTCAGCAAGGCGGCCTCGGCCAGGGACAACCGGTCCGGCGTCTTGTCGAAATAGAAAAAGCTGGCCGCCCCCACACCCACGATATTACCGCCATAGGGCGCCATGTTGCAGTAGCGTTCGAGAATGGCGTTCTTGGACAGCCGCCGCTCCAATTGCAGGGCCCGAAAGGCCTCCACAAGCTTGGCCCCCAGGGTGCGCGGCCGGGGATGGGCCAACCGGGCCAACTGCATGGTGATGGTGGAGCCGCCCGAGACCACGTGTCCGGCCCGCAGATTGGACAGGGCGGCCCGGACCAGGGACAGGGGATTGACGCCGGGATGCCGCCGGAAATGCCGATCCTCGGCGGCGACCAGGATACGCGGCAGAATGGGGGCAATGGCGGAAAGCCGGGTCGGAAAGCGCCAGGCCTCGTCCGCGGCCAGAAACAACCGCAAGGGTTCGCCGTTTTTGGCGAGCACCGCGGTGGCAACCGGCGGCTCCAGGCTGGCCAGGGGAAAGGGAGACACGGCATCCAGGACGCCGATCCCGAGGCCGACCAGGAGAGCGGCCCCGACCAGAAAAACACAAAGGCGATGGCGTCGCCATGCGCCAGCCAGGCCGATCATACGCCGCACGTCCGTGCGATCAGGCCGAGGCCTGTTCGCACATGCGTTTGTAGTCCTCGATGATGTCCAGCATGTCCAACTGTTGATTGACCCGGCAGGTGAACTCCTCCACCTGGACGGGTTTGACGATAAAGTCGTTGGCCCCGATTTTCAAAAATTTGGCGATGTGCCCCCCGTTTTCGCCCGAAACCCCGACAATGGCCAGGCTGTCCTTCGGCCGCGACGTCCGGATGGACTCGATCAACTCGAAACCGTCCAGGCGCGGCATGTTGTAGTCGGTGATCAAAAGCCGGATCGAGGGATCGGCGGTCAGCATCTCCAAGGCCTGCCGGCCATCCTCGGCTTCGGCGGACTGGATATTGAGGTTGTGCAGCAACCCCATCAGTCGATGCCGAAAAAGCCGCGAATCGTCGGCCACCAGGGCGCGCACGGAAAGATTCTTGTAGAGGCGCTCGATCAACCGCTCCATGGCCGTGACGCCGGCCATGGATTTGATGAAATAATCGACCACGTTGTGGGCAAGCAACTGTTGCCGGACCTCCTCGCTAAAGGAAGCGGTCATGACCACGGAGGGAATGCCCAGGGAATTGGCCAGGGGAACGATTTCCCCATCCGGATCGTCCGGCAGGTTGCGGTCGAGAATGGCCACGAAAATAGCCCCCCGGTGCTCCATCATGGCGGCCCGGGTTTCGGCCAAGGTGTGGGTGACAAGAGTCTGGAAGGGGGTGGTTTCCGTGATATGCTGGCTGATGATCTTGGCCTGAACGCGGCTGTCCTCGACAACCAGCACATGGCTCGGATGGCTCATACGGCGTACCTTCCTTTCTTCGTTGATGTTTTAAGGAAAGCACACATTGCCGCGAAAGTCCATAATCCGTCCACAACCACGACGATCCCGCCTGCTCCGGGCGCGTTGCGGCTGGCCTATGGAGGATCGCAGGGAAATGCAGGGAAGGAAACGGGTTGGCAGCGCAGGCAGGGAATGCCCGGCGTTTTCCCGGAGGCGGGTGCTTGCGCACGTGGCCCCCGGGTTAGTGTCGGGCGGGTTGCTCCGGATCAGGGAAAACGGCCGGCTCCGGATGGTGTGCGTCGTCTTCGGGGGAAAGCGGAAGGGCCTCGATCCTCATCGCTCAATCCCCGCAAACTCTTCCCATTCCTGTTCCGACATCAGTTCGAGCGTCTGAAAGATCATGCCGATCACGGCGGACTTGGACAGGAACATGTTCCGCAATCCGGCATTGAGGGTGCGGCTGCCATCCTGATAATACGCCAGTAAATTCTTGGCCTGCTGCAATTTTTCTTCAGCGGAAATCATGGGGTGCTCCTTTGGTCTGCGGCAACCGGGCGCCTGTCACCGGCTGCGCCGTTTGGGGACCGGTGGTCTGCTTTTGCATCGATCCCGACCGTTATTCGGTTCACAGCAAGAACCATGCAAACGCATAAAATATCTTGTGCGCCAATAGGTTAAGCAATAGACGTCCCTCCCCTTCCCCTTTTTGCCCTCCGGAACGTACATTTTGTACGGAAAAAGCGACAATTTTGTCGCAAAATGACGATACCATGACCTCCCGAAGCACGGTGGCCTGACAAAGGGCCGACCGCTTTTGACGAACCTTGTCTCATGGACGTATACCCAAACGGCCCCGTGCCCCCGGACGGCCGACGCGCCTCCCCTCTTGTGCAACCATAACGATGGAAGGATACCCCCCTATGACGCCCCCCGCGAAGCAGGAAGCCCTCGACGCCGTGTCCAACGACCGCAAGGAAGAACGGCACGCCGACATCAGCGCCCGGTTCGGCCCCAAAGGCTTGCAACTCTGGCGTGCCGCCCCGCAGCGGCCGCGGCTGACCACACCGACCATCGTCGGCTCGGTCAAGGGCACGTCCGGCGACATCATCGCGATTGCCTTTACGCTACGCGGCGAAACGATCATTGAAACGGATTTTGACGTCAGGGGCGGCATTGCCAGCACCATCGCCGCGGCGGCGGCCGCCGCATTGATCCGGGGGAAAAGCCTGGATGAAGCCGTCACCCTCGACGACCAGACCATTATCGCGGCGCTGGGCACCTTCCCCGAAAGCGACCGTCAGGCCGTCTTTTTGGCCGTAGCGGCCGTCCGCGACGCGGTCCATCGCTGGATGATCCAGGGCGGCAGATGCCAACAGGAACTGGAGGCCGATGTCCGCGCCCGCTTCGGCGAAAAGGGCCTTCGGATTTGGTCCCAGGCGGCGCATCGCCCCCAGCTTTCCTCGCCGGACGCCATCGGCACCCTGACAGGCTCCTGCGGCGACACCATTACCATCGCCCTCCGCCTGGAGGGAGAGACCATCGCCGGGACCGACTTCGACACCGACGGCTGCGCCTCAAGCCTCATTGCCGCCGCGACCACCGCATCGCTCGCCCAGGGGAAAACGCTGGACGAAGCGATTGATATCGACGAGCAGGCGGTCGTCGATGCCGTGGGGGCCTTCCCCGATGCCGACCGCCATTGCGCCCATCTGGCCACGGCCGCCTTGCGCGAGGCCATCCATGAGTGGATGGTCCGGGCTACGCAGCCAAGCCGCCCCCAGGGGGACGGCACGCCGGCATAGCGCGTAGCAACCACCCCCAACGCAACGCGGCCTGCCGGAGACGGCTCCCGCCGGGAGGGCCACCCCCTCTTCCGGACCTGACGCCGCATGTTTTTAACAAGGAGGACCGCCATGCCTGAAGCTGTCATCGACAAAGATTTCTATCGCTACGGCCCCGACCATCGTTTCGCCCGCATGTATCCCTTGCTGGCGCGACAAATCGTGGAAGACGCCGGCATACGGAACGGCACCTGCCTGGACATCGGCACGGGCGGCGCGCCCATGCTGATCGAACTGGCGAAGCTCACCGACTGTTCCATGATCGGACTGGACGCCGTGGCGGAAATTCTCGACATGGCTCGGGAGAACGTGCTTCGCCATGGCCTGCCCATGGAGCGCTTCCGTTTCGTCGAGGCCGACGTAGCCGCCATGCCGCTGACGGACAATTCCATCGATGTGGTCATCAGCCGAGGATCGATCCCCTTCTGGACGGACCACGTCGCAGCATTCCGGGAAATCTATCGGGTGATGGCCCCAGGCAGCCTCGGCTTCGTCGGCTGCGGTTTCAGCCGCTATCAATCGCTCGACGAGATCCGCGCCATGCGGCCGAAATGGTCGGCCGAGGGTGAAAAGGACACGCGCAACGACTGGAAAAAACCGAGTTTCCTGCCCCGTGTCTTGGCCCAAGCCGGCGTCACGACGTCCACGGTGCATGCGGATGACTACGGCGTTTGGGTGGAATTGCGCAAACCGGCCTGAACGCGGCCAAGCCATGCCGCCGTGCGGCGCAAGGCCAGGCGGCGGCACCCCCGTTCACCCAAAAAACACGTCGGATTCCCCGATCCCGGGGCGTCCTCCTCGAAGACAAACGGGGCTGAACCTGTTGCCGTCCAGCCCCGGTACACTTCCTGACGCTTCCGTCGCAATGCGCCGGCATGGCCATCAGACCGATACAAGAACGGGACTCCGGGACTCCCGATCGGCCCGAATCGCGAGGCAGCGTAGCGCAGGCCGTGCGCAGCCTCCTGATATGCCCCTAAGCCCCTCGCGCCCAGGCCTCGTTTCCGACCGCGCCATGCGATGATGCGCCATCAGGCCACGGCCGTATCCGAGGACAACAAGGACAGGCGTTCCTGCACTGGAGCTTCCTTGGTCCCGGGCGTCGTCACGGCCGGGGTCCGCTTCCCGGCGCCGACCAGCTCCAGAAAATTGCGGCTGGCCACCCCCACGGCCGTCTCGGGCCGCAGCTTGGCCAGGAATGGATCGTACTTGCCGATGGTGGCCCCGTAGTCCGCCCAGTGGCCGATCATGTCCGTGCCGATCATGACCCGTCGGGGAAAGGCCTCCGTCAAATCGACCCAGCGCTGGTCCACCTGCCCGCCCGGCGCCACGCATTCCTCATAGACCACCCAGGATAGGTCGATCCAGAGATTCGGGTGGCCGGTCATCAGCCCCTTGATGTCGCTGGCAATGGTGGGGATGTTGAACGACCGGGAGACTCCGGCATGAGCCAGGATGATGGTGGTGTCCGGGTGCTTGTTGAGGGCGTTTTCCACCTCGTAGAGGTAGACCGGCTGACGCAGCCGCTTGTTGCCGACATTGGAATGGAGCTGGACCGGCAGGTTGCGCCGAGCGGCAAACGCATAGACCGGATCCAGGGCCGGATGATCGGCCGTGGCCGTCTCACCCAGGGTCAAGGCGGTGAGGTCGTCGTGGCGCAGCATGATTTCGCCGATGCCCTGCCAGACGTCGGGGAACCAGTCGAACATCCGGCGTACGTGGTTGATGGCATACTGGTCGGTGGGATTGAAGCCGCACAGGAAGGGATGCAGCCGACGGCGCTTGGACCCGGGCAGGGCCTGATACGCCCTGGCCACGTCCACGTCCGTGGAGCCGTAAAAATAGACCCGGGAATCGTTGTCGAGATAATAGGTTGGGGGTTTGCGATCGATCCGGTCCCACTTCTTGGTCACGGGCAGACCCATGATCTGGCAGTGCTCCACTCCGGCCCGATCCATGTGGTCGAGCAGACTTTTGAGGCCCTCGCTGCCCTGGATGAAATCCACGACATGGCAGTGGGCATCGCTTTTGATCAGGCCGCCCCCGGGGGCATGGGTCTTGGCCGCGGCCCAAACGGCCCTGGAACTCACGGTCGTGGCTGCGGCCAGCAGCCCCAAGGCCTGCAACATCTCGCGTCGCGTCATGGTCATCTGGCACCTCGCACCGGAGCCGTCAGGTGGAGAACTCGGACATGTCGCGTCGGTCGGCTCCGAAAGGCGGCACCATGGTAGCCGCATATATACTCGACGCGAACGCCCCGTGCCAAGGCAAGCCATGCCTCTTGGCGCCCTCTTCCGCTGTTATAATCATGCAACGATCCAGGCGCGTTTGCAACCGCCCGGCCCTCGCCTTCCCGGTGGACTGACCAGCCAGCATGGAAAGCGTTCCACGGCGTTCGTGAACACAATGCGAGCACGTTAGCGGGAAAACAACTAGAGTGTTCCCCTCCTGCGTGGCGATGCTCCGAGGATGGCGCTGTCTCAATCCTCTGTGCAGCGCATCCTTACATCTTGCAAGTGGCTAACAGCGCCCACCGACTCGTCCCGCAAACCCTCCGGCCGGGACGTTCCTTGGCATGAGCTGAACCCCACCCTCCGCAAAACTCTCCTTTAG